>VAPA010433756.1_pt1 | contig 34606 bp, 33 predicted proteins | sample 3395041 | NCBI WGS metagenome assembly VAPA01 (sample SAMN08290432, study PRJNA428436) | hydrothermal vent metagenome | isolation source: Deep-sea hydrothermal vent chimney | place: Indian Ocean: Southwest Indian Ridge | depth 1973 m m
ATAAAAGAGTTTCATTCTTTCTCCATGGTTTTATCCGTTACTTCTTTTCACTTATTGCAATCTTTAACATCAACTGTCAATTTTTACAAAAAGCCCAAACACATCAAATTATTTAAAGCCATCTGTAATGTGCATAATTAAACAGGTTAAATTTCTACCTGCATTGATCATATGCAAAACCCATGCTTTTAATACTATAACATGGTAATTATAACCTGAATTGCTATGTATATAAAAAAAATGCCAGGAGTTTTTTGTTTTTTAGTCCTGGCATTCATGCTGTTTTAATCCTAAGCATTACCGGAAAAATATTCTTAATAAAAAAGGCTGGATGGTTCGACATGCCTGCCTACCGGCAGGCAGGCTCACCATTAACCCGCCTTTCGCATAAATTGTCTTTATTAATATGCCTTAACTCCCAATCATTTTTCTTTTAAGACGATATCCCGACAAGAGACCTGCAAGCACAATAAATATTATCATACCCCATTTGTTCATGGCAGGAGCCAGAGTAAAAACCTGCTGCATGCCAAAAGACAGGAAAGCAGACGGTCCATTCTGGTTGTTAAAAGAAGCCATGATCCAGGCATCAGAACGGGCTGTATCAGAGATACGGACTTCATCTATAATGCCGTTAAAATATATACCATTTGTATAGTCACTGGCTATAAACAAACTGGCCTGAGTTGACGGATTATACGGGCCTGTATCTGAACACCATTCTATGGGAGGGGGGATACAATCGTCACTTATAACTCCACCATTTATCAGGTCGCCGTTTATATAGGTCTTTAATTTTTCGGATGATGCATCATAGCTCATAGCCACATGTGTCCAGGCCTGTAAAGCTATACTCTTTTTTAATTTAATATCATATATAAAAGGAAGGTAATCAGGGGGGCCGGGAGAAACCTGTCCGAGTAAATACCATAAAGAAGTATCACTGCTCCAGAACCTCATAACATAACCGCTTAAAAAGCCGTGACATGGCCAGCCGCCCGGACAGCTCCAGCTGGTATTGCCAAGTACAGGGTCTCCAGAGCCTGTTGTATTTCTGTGATATATCCAGGCCGATGCAGTAAAATTCGGTGTTGTATTATTTGGGACTGCAATTCTGTCATTACTCCCGTCAAAATCCAGACTTCCTGTGATCTGCCCCGCCACCTGGTCTGCAGTGGACATGCCTCCATTTGATGTTCCGTGATTATTGTTGGAGGTACTGTCCTGCATCTGAGGCGGAGTCCCGGAAGGATCTTCATTCAGGTGCAAAACACTTTCATAGTTACCATCCCATGTTCCGTTTACATCCCACTGATCAGCTGCTACAGGATTGCCGTAATACATATAAAATACAGTATCTGAAGTTGATAAAACAGATGGCACCCGGACCCAGGCTATCAGTTCGCCTGTTGTGCTGTTATAACTCTCTATCTCGTGATTATATTTCACAGTTCCGGCTGAGTTTGCAAACAGTATATCTCCGCCGTTTGCCTTTCCTACTTTTCCGCCGGGGGATACTATAAGGTTGGTGTCAATTTTACTTATTAAAACAGGGAAGTTAGACAGGTTGCCGGGCACCAGTGAACTGTTTATAGTAATCTTCTGTCTATAGTTCCAGTTGGAATTATACCAGGATGCATATACTTTGCCTGCACTAAATAAGATAAAGACAAAAAGAACAAATACCAGCAAAAAAAAGCGTATTAATTTGTCCGCCTTAACCATTGTTCCATTATAATACTTAAATCTCCTGGGAAATCAAGCTGATACTCTTTTTCTGAGATAATATACAGAGCCAGCCCCTGCCAACAGTATAAATATTATCATACCCCATTCAGTCATTGTGGGCACAGGAATAAATCCGCCAAACCGGATATTGTCAGAAAGCTCTCCATTATTTCCACCGGTAGATTCAATGTTAATCCTGCGGATCCCGTCAGCGGATATAACCCCCCAGAAGGTGTCAGGACCGGTTACATTGACCGTGGTTGAGCCCAGTAATGAATTGCCGGCGCCGTAAACATTTATATTAAAGATGGATGGGTATCCGCCGTTTGAAAAATCCATTCCAACCGCGGTTACACCATTATTCTGGGTGAAAATAACATCCGTAGTATCCGGGAAATTATTAGCGCCCGCAACAATACTGGCGTTATTAACAGTAAAGACCCCTGCTCCAAGAATAACCATATTAGAACCTGATGATGACCGCATTTCAACTCCGGGGTTAATATCACCGGGCGAAAAGCAGAGGTCATTTGAATTAGTGTTAATAGGTTCTGAGCATGCTAGAGCAGCCCCCGGCGCTACTCCTCCTGTTTCAAAGTCTTCGGTCTGAAGAGGGGGCGCATTTGTCTGAAAAGTAACAGGATTTGTGTAATAAGTTAACTGAGCCATGGCAGGGACCGCAGCTAAAAGACTTACTGCAACGAGTCCGGCTGTCATGAGCAGAGCTTTTTTGTTCAGTTTTTTTAATAGATACATTATCTTTTTCATTTACAGTCTCCTTTAAAGATTCTGATTAACTATGACCTGACAATCCCAGCCAGTGCAGGCAGTAGCTTCAATTGCAAGGTTACCATTGGAATCAATTATCCAGCTTGATCCCGGAGCACTCGCATTAGTCCATGCCAGTCCATCAATTCCATTTGCAGGGTCAAGATAGCCCCATGTCCAGAAAAAATCATTATTATTAAGATGCCCTGTTGTATCGTTATAAACCTCCACCCAGTATGTTCCGGGGGCAAGGGTAACAGGATTAGCAAGGTTTAATGTATATTCAAATACAAGCGCATTTCCATTACAGGTTGGGCACCACTTCATAGTGACCCATGTACCGCTATCACGGGTTGAAGGTACATTAAACTCAGGTGGAGCCGCATTTACACCTACAGCCCCCCCGGCGTCATTATGAAATATTACGGTAAAATTATCATTTGCAGGCGGTATATCCTGCCACCAGTAACCGCCCCATACCTTTATTGCGGTTATAGATGCTTCAGAAGCCATAATAAAATCCTCAGCAAGTATCTGGATAAAGCCTGAGGGGCCGTCAGCATCATCCCATGCTGCAGCATACACAGCGTTAGACGGCCAGGTTCCCGGATCACACCATCCAAACCATAGATTACACGGATATGGATCACCGGGTGCTACTCTGGGCTGTGATAAAACCGTAAGCTGGGCATCCGCAATATGCACATTTATAACTGCTATAAACAGCAGTGCTAATACAAAACATAAAATTTTTGCATTTCTGATTAAAAACTTTAGCGACATGTCTCCTCCTTTAAGCGTTGCTTGATCATTATAAGGTATTTGGATTTTTATCTCTTAAAAGGAAATATAGCTTTTATACCATTTTTCAACTTTAACTGTCAAGTTTTTTTTACATATCTATAAAAACTGTTAAATTAAATTACGATTTCAGGGCAAATGGCATCAAATTAGCAATAATTTCTCATATTGACCGCATATAAAAAAACATTGCAAATCATTGTTATTATAGCTAAAATTAAGGTAATAGCTGGCAAATTACCTATATCACAGGCGCAGGAATATCTTTATAAACCATGATTCAGGCAGTTTTAGTCTGAGAAGAAAGGAGAATAGTATGGCTACTTTTTTTATGTTTGGCAACTATACGGCAGATGGTATCAAGGGGATGAGCACAGACCGTACAAAAAAGATTATAGGTGTTATTGAAAAGTTTGGCGGTAAAATGAGTTCAATGCACGCATTGCTCGGAAAAAACGATCTCATCTTTATCGCGGATCTGCCTGGAAACGAGGCAGCCATTACAGCCTCTGTTGCACTGACTAAAGCGACAGGCATATCTTTTTCTACATCACCGGCTGTAACAGTAGAAGAGTTTGACAGGTTGATGGGGAATATTTAGGTCGGTGGGGCTCTGCCCCGCCTAACACCGTTCATTGTTCATAGTTCCCCGTTCATAGGCAGTAGTCAGACAGAACAGACATGATGTAAATCATATCAATCACTCTGAAAAAGATATAAGATTGATTCCAAAAGGGATAAGATTCTAAAGCTCACTTTTTGGAGATGACGATATGAATACAAATAACAGATTACCACTGGCTTTATTTCTTCTCAGGCTGGGTGTATTTATTGTTATGTTTATATGGACGATAGATAAATTTGTTCGTCCTGAACATTCAGCTGCTGTGTATGCGAATTTTTATTTAATCGGCGGCCTGAGCAGTACTCTTTCTTATTTAATCGGCTCGGTTGAGATAGCGATACTCGCGGGTTTTTTGCTTGGGTTTCAGAAGAGATTTACTTACAGTGCGGTTCTGCTGCTTCATGGCATTTCAACATTGTCATCCTATAAACAGTACATATTCCCTTTTGAAGGCGTAAATCTGCTCTTTTTTGCTGCATGGCCTATGCTGGCAGCCTGTTTTGCGCTCTATTACCTGAGAGACCAGGATACAATGATGGCGGTTGGAAAGTAACACATAAAGATCGTTCATTGTTCATTGTTTTCACTATTAACTATGAACCATCAACCATGAACGTTTTTCCATGCACAGTAGTTTCTCTTATGCCATATCAATAGAAACCAAGATATATTCATCCTTGTCTTTAAAATACATAACTGCTCTACCGTCCTCATTTTCATATTCTGTAACGTTACCGCCAAACTCTTTTACTTTTTTTAACTTCATCTTCTCTGTTTTTATAAGCCGCCCGCCCTCAACAACCTGTACTTCTGCGTACATATTGCCTCCTTTATTCTTTAGAGTCGGTATTATATTTGTAATCCCCGGGTTTTGCCCTGAATTCATTATATCAAACCGGGTAATTAGTTCAAGTTATTGATAAGGTAAGGCAGGGGGGGGAACATTACAAAAAATGAAGCCTGCTATTTAACATCGCATCCTTTATCACCCTGCGAGTTTTACAGCAATTTCTCTTATGTTCCAGGCAATACTTTTTATCGAATCAAGCACCTTAATATAAAGAAATGAAGCCGCGGGGAGACACTCACCTGTTACCATCCTGTCTTCATGTAATGTGGCGTATTCTTCCGCCATGCTCTTTATACCTGCTTCAGATTCCATAATATACGTTCTGAGGAATGTATTTCTTGCAAGTATTATATCTGCTGTTGGCCTGAGGATCTCAACAAGTCTTTGAAGAAGAAATATTGTTTCATTTACCGCCCTGTCAGAGAAAAGGATATTCTCTTTAATTTTTTTATCTATCAGGATGGAAAGCTTATCTATGTTTTCCCACATCTTTAAAATATGGACGGAAATTGAAATATACGGCTTCAGATCAAAACCATCTGTCTCAACTGTATTCACCCACTTCTCAAGCTGAGTTTCTTCGCCCTTAATGATCTCAGTATCTATCCTGCAGATTTCAAGGGGCAGAGGGGTGTTATAAATGAAAGCCGACTGCATGGATGAAACACAATCCTCAGCGCAACTCATTACTTCATTTAATGAGATCAGTATATCTTTAATGTCTTCATTCATATTTCTGACACTACTGCTTTTTTATCAATGTATTATAGCAAACAGTGATAAAACTGCATATAGAAGAAAAATATAGCCGCCGTAATCAGACAAAACCCAACTATGTAATCAATTACTCAACCCTATATACTTAATGACATAAGGGCCGTGTAATATATATATATTTACCTGCAAAACAAGGGTTTTCTCCATTGGTATGTTAATTGCATTTACATGTTTTAACAGGATGTAAGCACTTTTAGCATATGACCGTATGGGTTAAAAAAACAAAGAATGAAAGAGGGAAACGGAATGATTGAAGAGTTCAGCATATATCCATCAGTAAATGAAAATAGCCTAAGCAGCTTTAATAATGGAGAAACCGAAATCAGAGCATGCCCGGTCATCGAGGGCACAGTGTGTGAAGGCATGATCCAGGGAACATTTATTGAAAAATTTGAAGAGTGCAGAACATGTGAATTCTATAAAAAAACTAAACAGGAAGAAGAAAACAGTTTTATTCCGGCAATATCTGATATTAAAAAACCGGGATAAACCTGTAATCCATCTTAAAAGTTACAAAGGCAGAAGGCACAAAGTTTTTTATCTTTTTCCCCCTTTGACACTCTGTGCCTATGTGCCTATCTTATTCTTAATCCGACACCTGACACCTGACTGTCCTGCCTGCCTATACCTGTAGTTTTACACCTTTCATAATTATTCCCCTTCCGGGGAACTTTTCCGGATTTTCGTTTGTCTAAATCATTAAAGACCATAAAAAAAATAAAAGGAGGAAAAAACATGCGTTACACATTAGCAGTATTCCTGTCACTTACACTTTTGATGTCAGCCGTAACAGCCTACCCCCATCGCGGAGGCACTGATAGCGTAGATATCAAAATAGTTTCTGATGAAGGGGAGGAGTTCCTTACTATTCCGTTTAATGATCTTACAAAAGGACGTACTCATGTCCTTAAAAAATACCTTGAAGCGGAAAAAGAAAAAAACTACAGCATTACTATAAGAAACAACTCGTCTGGAAGAATCGGCGTTGTAATTGCAGTTGATGGAAGGAACATTATTACCGGCAGAAAATCACTTCTTAAAAACAATGAACGGATGTACATAATAAACCCTTACGGCCATACAAAGCTGGATGGCTGGAGAACAGACAATAACACTATACACAGATTTTATTTCACCGATAAAAGTGATTCTTATGCCGTAAGGACATTCGGGGATTCTTCTGCAATGGGTGTTATCGCTCTGGCAGTATTTCGCGAAAAAGAGGATCCGGAAATTCGCTACAAAAAACAGAGTCTGGACAGGAAAGCGCCGGCAGCGCGATCCCAGGGAAAAAGCTTTAAAAGTTACGAGAGCAATACAGCCGGCACAGGTTTTGGAAATGAAAAATATTCTCCGGTAATCAGTGTCCGGTTTAAACCTGAGACCGCTCCATTTATGAAGACACTGGTAAAGTATGAATGGCATGAAGCGCTCTGTGAAAAAGGAATTTTGAAATGCTGGCCTGTTGAAAGCAACAGGCTATGGGATGAAGAGCAATATGCGCCCTACCCGCCGGGATACACATGCCGCTGAAAAACTAAATAAATTGGGGTGTTAAGACAGCATGTCTTAACACCCCCTGCTTTTAAAATGGACTTTAAATAAAAAGCTCTACAACATTTCCCTGCCTCTTTTTTCAGCCCTTGTCACTTTAGTTAAAACCTTCTCAATCTGCTTTCCTGTCATCCAGCCTTTATCAAGCATAATTTGTCCAATCAGCCTGTGCTGTTTAAAATTATAAACCTGTTCTGTCAGAGCTTCTTCCAACTGGATCGTAGTTACAAATCCCATCCCAACTGCCACTTCGCCAAATTTGAGACACCGCTGGTCTAGAAGCTTTTCAATAAAATCATTCCCCATCAGCTATATTCCATTCTACCATACTTTAACTCTGAATTTAAAAAATTTCAGCAATAAGAGGAATAATCATAGCTAACCTATCGCTATTAAACAATATTGATCTTCCCCGCGGTAAAACTGCGGGGATACGCCTGCCTGCCGGCAGGCAGGCTCGCTATCCATTAATGTTCCCTGCGGAAACCTGATGTAAGGAAAAACTTATCATTATCTTATTCACTCGCTTCCGCTCGCTATCCATCTAAAAAAATTATATTTGTGATATGGATTACAGAGTTTTCACATAATTATGCTTATTATAAGGAAAGCTTACCCCGTTAAAAGCTTGTACGCCTGAGGCGTGGGCAAAGTTTTTCTAACAGGGTTTACTATGATTTATATCTTTTACGGGTTTTCAGACCGGTCTGTATAAAAGTTTTTTTCGATATTTTAGCAATGTTATGAAACCAGTCAAATTCTGGATAAATGAAGTAAAACTGCTGTCATCGCCTGAAAGAGCCTGCCTCGCTGATGCATTCAGGTCTCTGTTATCATGGGACATATTGAAAAAAGAGCATGGAGAACTCGACTTAATTAAAAAAATATTAGAAGTGGAGATCAGATTTACTAAACCGAGCGATGAAGAGAACCGGACCAACAAAAAAAGAGGCTGGATTTTCAAAGATTTAGCGGATTAAGATAAGAAAAACGTTGCGGGTTGCGAGTAAAAAAAATAGTGCCTGTGTAAGTGGCTAGTGCCTGTAAAACCTTTTCACTGACACTGACACTTATTTTCACTTACACTGATTATTCTGACACAGGCACTTACACTGATTCAAAATTCTCTTCGAGTTTTTTGATAAAATCCTTTTTCCTTATTCGTCCTTTTAGATATGAACCGTCTTTGAATTCAAACACAGGGATATCAAACCTGTACATTTCATAAAGCTCATCATCCGAGTCAATCGCGACCATATTAACTTTTATATCGTATTTTTCCTTAAAACCGTTCAGCAGTTCTTCCGCCGTATCGCACAGCCAGCATGACTGCTTGTAATAAAAGGTCAGTTTAACCATAATTCTTCTTTCAAAAAATCTTGTCGCCAAATTTTTACGAGGGGGAGAAAGCCCCTGGCTTCCCCCGCACATTATAGCAAAACCTGGTATTGCTTTCTATCAACCAGATGATAAATGAGGGAATCAATGTGAAAAAACGCGGGCAATAAAAAGGGGATTAAGGCCAAACCATTAAAAACTTTTTCAATAGTCTCTCAAAATCTGACCCGTATAATTCTAGTTGGCAAATTCAGCTATATATTTTTCCAGGAATTGTTTTTCAGCATCAGTCAATTCAACAAATTTCAGACCTACTTCATAGATAGATACCCGTCTTTTTTCTCCACCGTTATCAACACGGATGACCAGGCTACTTCGCATGTCAGGGTTATTTTTTTATTATCACTGGAGGCTATTTCAACCTTGAAGTTTTTTTGGGAATCAATGTACTGCGAAGTTTCCAGACATATTCCGCCAATACTTATGTCTTTCACCTTGACCTGCTCATTAGTAATAAGGTCCACCCTGCTTTTATTATCAGCGACACTGCAGCGTATAAATATCCTTTTTTCCATTTCTTCCTCCTTTAATAACAATTAATAACAATTTTTCTTTTTCAAGGCTTCCGAATCATGTTTTATGCTTAGACCTTTTTTATTATTTTATCCTTACCCATTATATCAAATCATATTTTTGTTGAATGCTTCATCCAGACAAAGCTTCAGTCTGCCCGGAATTTCCCCTGAATAATTTTTTAATGTCATCTCCTATCAGGTAAAGACATGGAACCAGGATCAGGGTAAGCGGTGTTGCAAAAAGAATTCCATAACCAAGCGCAAGTGCCATCGGCCCCATATATATATCGGTTCCGCCGATACCGTACGCCAGAGGCAGCAGCCCGGCTACAGTTGTAAGTGTAGTCATTAAAATAGCGCGCAGACGGTTGGAAGTTCCCTTAATCACAAGTTCATACACGCTTAAAGAAGGATTTTTCTTTTTAAGTTCGTTAAGGTGATTAACAAGCACAAGGGAGTCGTTTACAACCACACCTGCCATACCGACAGCGCCGAGCATCGCGAGAAAACCAAAAGATTCGTTATGCAGAAAGAATGTTATTATTACGCCTATAATTCCAAACGGTATAGCCAGGATAACAATGAATGGCTGTGTAACAGAATTGAATAGAAGGACCAGAAGAAAATATATGCCGATAACCGCTATGCAAAAAGCGATATACAGTCCCCGCATAGACTGTTCGGTCTCCTGTACCTCGCCGCCCACATGAAAACGCATCCCTGGATAGGCCCTGTCAAGGTCAAAACGCTCCAATAATAAATCAGTAACCTCAACAGGTGCAATTACCTCCTGAAAAACATCCGCAGTTACTGTAACAGACCGTTCACGGTCAAAATGGTGTATGTCACTGGGACCCGGGCCGATTTCAAGTTTTGCAACGTCTTTCAGTGTTATCAATCTCCCCTGTTTGTTAGGGATCGCCAGCATATTAAGATATTGCAGTTTTTTGCGTGCTTCTTCCTCAAGAATAACCCGGAAATCAACGTCCTCATCTCCATAGCGAACACTGGTTACAATCTCTCCGTCATATGCGATCCTGATATTTTGCGCTATATCCGCCATGGTCAACCCCAGCCGGGCCAGTCTGTTATAATCTACCTTTATTTCCACCTGTTCTTTTCCGGGGACATCATCACGTTCAATATCCTTTACCCCGACAGCTTCTTTAAGATAATTTTCAACATCTCCGGCAAGTTTTTTCCGCATACTATCATCCGAACCGATCACACGGATACTCACTGCTTTGCCGGTCGGAGGGCCCCCGCTGGCAACGGAAAAAGTGATTTTATTGAAACCGCTTATAGTATTGATCTTTTGCCTCAATGATTCCACTATCTCGTCAGCCGTTCGCGAACGGGCTGACCATGGAGTAAGATTTACGATTATTGACCCATAGTGTTCTCCATCCCTGGGCGGAGCATCCAATATCAAAAGCCTTCCTGCTCTTGCCAGAAAAGATTCAAGCTCGTTTTCAGGCAGGTCCGCTATTATGCCCTCAACCTGCCTCACCTTATCTGATGTTGCCTCAAGTGAACTGCCGATAGGAAGTTCCATACCGACCAGAAACACTTCAGCCCCTTTGGTCGGGAACAGAATAAAGTTCATATAATTAGCCGCAAAATATAGAGAACCGGCGAGAATCCCGATAAAAAGCAACACCATAAGGTATCTCATACGGAGAGGAAAGACTATGATCTGTTCAAACGTTTTTCTGACTTTGTTAAACCACTCTCCTGCATGAAGCTTTTTCCCGGACCTGTCACATTTCTGCTGGCAATATACAAGGTGTGCAGGAAGTGCGATCGTTACTTCAAGCATTGAAACAAACAGGGCAAGCGAAACAGTCAGAGGTATGACATAAATAAACTTCCCCATCATCCCCGGCATAAAAAACATTGGCGCAAAAGCAATAAACGTCGTAAGTATGGTCGTAAAAACAGGCCGGTAAACCGCATTTACACCGTTTACCGCAGCATCCAGAGGCGGTTCCCCCCTGTTCATACGTTCGTAGATGGTTTCAGATACTATTATCGCGTCGTCAACCACAATACCTATTACGATAATCATGGCAGTAAGCACTATTGTATCCAGATAGACTCCAAAACCGGGAAGTAGGAAAATGACCCCCAGAAATGTTACAGGTATCCCAAGGGCAACCCAGAAAGCGACTCTAAAGGTTAGAAAGAGAGTTAGAAGAATCGTAACCAGGACCAGACCTATAGACAGGTTTGAAAGAACTATACGGAACTGGTTTCGCACATAGGTTGAGGTGTCATTAGAATAGATTATTTCCACTCCATCAGGCATAATCCTTTGCTCATTATCTATCAGTTTTTTAACTCTTTTCGAGGTACGAATGATATCAGCTGAATGTTTGTTAAAAACTGCAAACGAAATAGCCTGCTTGCCGTCCATCCACGATACTATTTTCTCATCCTCAAAACTATCCCTGACAACAGCAAGATCATTGACCCTTATAAGCGGTCCGTCAAAAGTGGAACGGACAATTACTTCTCCCACTTCTTCAGGATTTCGAAACTGTGCAAGTGTTACAACGTTCTTTTCACTGGTATAGGACTCAAGGGACCCGCCGGTAGCCCGGATATTCCTGCCCTTGATCGCCATGATAATATCTCTGAGCGGAATCTCGTACTCCCGCAAAGCATCAGGAGAGACTTCAACCAGAACTTCCCGCGCACGGTATCCGTACTTTTCGGTTTTTGAAACGCCTTCAATATTCTCGATCTTTTTTTCAAATATGCGCGCCAGTTCCCTAAGCCGGGGATAAGGGATATTGCCGGATATCCCGACCTCGATAAAAGGGTCAAAGGGTGTTTTTATATCGAGTACATGGGGAGACTCGGTAACTTCAGGCGGAAAATCTGAAACCCGATTTACCGCGCGCCTGATATCATCTTTAATTCCATCCATATCATCAACATCGGATTCAATGTCTACTCTTATAGATGATATGTTTTCCATGGATACCGAGACAATCTCCTTTATCCCGGTTATCTCTTTAAGTTCATCTTCCAGATTGTTTGTTACGTTCAGCTCTACGTCTTCTGGTGACGCGCCCGGATATTCAGTAGTAATAAGCATTCGTCCAATGTCAACTTCCGGATAGATATCACGCTTTATGATCATAAGGGTGGAAATACCGAGGAGAAGGACCATTATTGTAAAGAGATTTGCAAACAGGTGCCGCTCAGCAAAAAATCTGAAGAAATTTTTCATTACAGGAGTTCCTTTAAATAAAAAATGTACCCTTTAAAACAATTTGTCCGTAAGTGCGAGGTAACGAAGCACGAGTTTATGATACACCACACCATTCTGAGCGTGAATCAGCTGCACATTCTGTTCGTGATCACGGCTCTGGATAACAAACGTCAGCTCAATCCGGCCCTGCTCATAACGGTGCAATTCGGCATTCGTTTTTTCCTTTGCTACAACTACCTGTTTTTTGTTTACCTCAAGTACTTTTTCAAGCTCTTTCAGCCGTGTCAGAATATTTCTAAGCCTGGATTCAAGCTCCAGGCTCATATTCTTCATATCCTCTCTGACACGATCCTTCTCCAGTCCGGCCTTTAATATATCGGCACGGGCAGTTCTGTTGCCAAGAGGGTAACTGAAATTCAATGAGGCCAGAAGCTGTGGCTTATCCATACCGTATGAATCTTCAAGATTGCCGTCACTGCTCTTCAGCCCTCCTGATACATTAAAATCCAGCTGCGGTTTGCTTTGCTCCAGAGCGCCTTTTTTCTTGTGCTCAAGCTGTCTGATAAGAATCTTAAAAACATTCAGGACCCTCGATTTCTGCCTCAGCTTAACAATAGCATCCGCTTCTTCAGGCAGTTCAACAAAAGAATAAATATCATATTCAGGCATAAAATCATACCCGGTTTGGAATTGCGCAACAACAGCAAGCTCTTGTTTTGTGCCCTTCCAGTCTGCTTCAGTCCTGAGAACCTTCTGCTCAGCATTTAAAACAGCATCGCGTGCTCTTATTACATCTACCTCATCAACAAGGTTCTGTTTTCGTTTTTTTATTGTCCGCTGCAGTTCCTCCAGGGCAAGTTGATACCGCACCTTAAGTATCCTGCGTCGTTCGGTCAGCAATACCCAGTCCAGGAACCTGTCTCCCGTATCAAGAAGAAAATTCTCCTGATTCTCAACTACGGACAGATCTGCAGCCTCTATGTTGTAACCCTGCAGATCATAGGCAAGGCGGCTTAACACTCCTTTCCTGTTCCGCAGTAAAGGATGGGTATATGTAACAGCCAGACTGTTCTCATGAAAAATACCTGAGTCACCCGGAATAACAGCAGACAGCCCGTTAAAAGGGATAACAACATCATCGAGCCCCTGGTCGGTTTTTGCGTAATCATAAGAAAAAGACAACCGCCCGCCGGTTCTCCAGTATGTCCTCTCCAGGGCGGCATTGATACCGGTCTGATCGACCTCTTTAGGGAAAAAACTGCCTGCCCATGCGCTCTCTTCATGAGAATAGAACGGGCTGGCCCTCACTACCCAATCCTCATCTCCTAAAAATTTCTCCTGTTCCTTACGTTCAATGTCTGACAGAAGCGCCTCTTTTTTAAAGAACGGGTGGCTCTCTCTTACGCGGGCTAAAAAATCATCCATTGTGAAAGTTTGCGCAAACGCAGGAAAATGCAGAATAACCGACATTAGCAGGCAATAAAAAATTATTCTCCGCATAGGATTCCTCCTGTTACCCGGACATTAAAAAATATGATAAGTCTTTGTTTTCAGTCAGGAAAAAAGAAAAACAGACCGGCATGATTAAAAATCACACAGTGCTTTTTAAAATGATATGCCTAATATACCACCTCAATATACCCAAGTCAACGCGGCACCAGGACACAATCATAAGATTAAAAAATACGCGGATAAGCTCCGATAAAATTACTACTTATAACAGCATTCCCCGTTGCTTTAAAGAAATTAAACTGGTTTTTAAGATAAAATATAAATGGATAATCTATGTTCTGAATAATTTGCAGGGACAAAGTTTTATGAGAATAATAAACTATTGCCTGTTATTAACCGCTCTGTTTTCATTCCTTATTTTTACTCCTGTTACCGCAGGGGAAAAAGATAATCAAAATAACGTGCCCTCCTTTACAAATGCGGACTTAGAGAAATATAAACAGCAATCACGCGTTAAACTTTCTGAGGAGCCGGGATCAGCGCTTAATTATTTTGACTCTCCTGACAATCTCACTGGTGATAAAAACTCAGATCAGAAACTTAAGCATTATGCTGTCCCCTACAAAGCTTATGAAGGAACGGCAAGGAGGATTATTATCCCGGTTACCTTTAATAACCGTGTTACCGCGCCTATGCTTCTTGATACAGGAGCCCCGGGCATGCATATTTCTTACAGGCTTGCTGAAAAACTGGGGATTCTAGACAATAAAGAAGGTGCAGTCTGGATTCAAATGAGCGGTGTTGGCGGTTCAGTTCCGGCAATTTATACTATTATTGACAGAATACAGGTCGGAGAAGCAAAGGATAATTTTATTCCCACAACTGTTTCTCAAGCGTTTTCAAGCCATTTCGAAGGACTTATAGGCATGGACTTCATGGCAAACTACTCTGTTCAGATTGATACCAAAAAACACGTCGTAGTTTTTGAAGAACTTCCTTTAAATCCGGACATGCCTGCCGGACATGATGAGGAATGGTGGAGGATAACTTTCTATAAACTTACGTCAATGAGGGCAGCATGGGGGAAATACAGGAAAAATCTCAGCATGCTTGACAGAGACTCTGCCCAGGCCAGGAGCATGCAAAAATTTGCAGACCGTCAATACAGAGAGGCTGAGAAACTGTATATAAAGCTTCGCGGTTACGCGAGCAAAAACTCTGTTCCTCTGGAATGGCGGAAGGTGAAACTTCGCTGAAGCCGGATAAGTCCGCCTTCGTCCTGCCTGGCAGTCCTTCGGCGAGTAAAATTAAAAAGTTCAAAAATCAACATGTGGAAACCGTAAAAGGAAGGAAGCAGTGCAAGTGGTTAGTGCCTGTAAAATCTTTTCACTGGCACTGACACTAGTCACTGACACTTATTATGCTGACACTGGCACTAAAAACTGGCACTGTTTTTTTGACTCGTAACCCGTTACTCGTTACGGTCTTTATACCTGCTGTTCACTGCTGTTTTTAGACTCAAATAGCTCTTCTTTCAACTCCCCGATCTCATCTTTCAGTTTTTTCATCTTAAGTTCTCTGCCAACAGCCATCTCATAAAAACTTTCCAGTTCATCCACCTTGTCTTTGAGTCTTTTTCTGGAATTAAGGAGTTTTTGGATTGTTTCTGACAGTTCATCTGTACGTTTCTGAACAGCCTCCTGAAGTTTATCCTGACGCCGCTCCAGATCATATTTAAGACTAAGTTCATTAAAGAGGTTTCTCTGAGTTGAGCACCTTAAAGCTAAAACACTGATCAATATAGATACCAAAAAAACATTGGCAATAAAGAATTCCTGAAAATTGGTTATATTTTCAAGGACAAGTATCGGTATTAAGTATATTAAATAGATAATAAGCGCAGAGAGCAGATGGAAGGAAAAACCAGCCGGTATAAAACTGATGGCTAATATGCCCAGAATAATCATCCCCGGATAGTAAGGGGAAGCATGCCCCCCGAATTTAATTATCATAAGTTCTATAGTTATACCAGACCCGATGAGCGCTATATAAAATAAAGCCTGATAGAAAATAAACCTGCTGATTTTGGCTTGCTGCGTCAGGACAAATATAGCAATCAGCACCAAGGCTATGGAGATACGATACAGAAAAAACGTGCTGAAATTCTCAGGGGTGCTGAAATAATCCAGCACACTCAATAATATGAAAAACCCGGCGCCCCATATTACTGCCTGTGACAGCCAGTGCTTAAACAATTCCCTGACATTACTTTCCACATATTCTTTTTTACTGATATTCCTGATATTTAATTTTTTGCTCCTGAACTGCACGTAAATAGGGGTCAGGTTCCGGGCTTTAATGTTTTTCATTATTTCAACCAGTCCATTATCTTTAAAATGTGCGGGTTAAAGGTCATCACAGTGTAACCTGCTGTATTGTAATATATTTAAAACTATTTATCATCAGGTTCATGCAGGTTATCCATTATAACGCTATACCCCTGTAAAGAAGAGCTCCTGTATTATAACTGACCGCGCAAAACCTGTGTATTACCGGTTTTTTGGGGTAAATATTTTTATCATAAACACCGTATTTTTGTGATTCAGATCACTTAATTGTAAACCTTTCTGATGTAAAATAAAATTGACTACAGACCTCCTTTTCGAATACTGTGGCAGATTAACTGCCACAGTATATTTTTTTGCCCTCCAGTGTAAAACTATTTAAAATTGACATAACATATGATAAACAATAAAATAATCATGTGCCGGCTGTATCCGGAAGAGGAATTTATCATATTGTTAAAAAAATTTTAAGAAATTTCCGCTTTCTTTCTTTAAATATATTTTTCTTGTGAGTTACTATATGTTCCCTGTTAATTACAAAATTGCGCCTGTAGTTAAAATAAAATACCGAACAACTGTCAAAACTATCATGTTGTTGATATCTCTCCTGTTAATTGTAACTTTCACTGCCTGCAATAATCGTAACGATGAGGCTGAAACCCTTCTCAACCATATAAACATGATGCGTACAGACGGCAACTGGATTGAAAAGAAAAAGCTTCTGAACAAGGTTATTTCAGAATACAACGGGACAAATGCAGCATCAGAAGCAACTATTAAACTGTATAGCCTGATAATGTCATGCAACAAAAAAGCAGAAAACGACTTAACACTTGCTCTTTCGGCCAAAGACAAGCATATGCTGAAACATCCGGGTGAAATACCCGATTTATCAAAACTCCGGCAATACGGATTTCAAAAGAGCAAAGGAGTGGACATCAGGATTATTAAAGATAAAAACCGTAATCTTTTGATGACAAGCGAACATATTGCCGGAAGCCTGATTTTTTCAGTGGATCTCCCCAACGGCAAGTTTATAAAAGAAACCAGGAAGTAAAAAAGTGTCAGTGACTTGTGTCAGTGTCAGCATAATAAGTGTCAGTGACTAGTGTCAGTGCCAGTGAAAAGATTTTACAGGCACTAACCACTGCCTGTCCCGTAATCCAAGTTTTATGGAACTTTACGGGGACACACACACTGCTTCTTCCTGTCACTAATCACTTACACTTACACTGCTTTTTTACCTTTAAGAGAAAAAGCTGAATAGCAGGTCAGCTGTTACCGCCAGTATCGAAAGTATAAAGATTACCAGATAATTTATATCTTCCCTTGATTTTTGAATTGATGACAGAAGATATATGACTACTTCCCTTTCCTCTTTTGTGAAGGATTCACCAGACTTTACCTTGCTTATCAAATCATATTCTTTTACTACCCCTTTCCTTCTTCTTGTAATGCCATACCTGTACAGAAAAAATCCTATATAACCCAAAACTCCTATGTACCAGGCCGTCCTGACCCATAAGGGTTCAAGCCGCTCAAAAACTATGATTGACCTGAAAGCAAAAGCTGAAACAAGGCCGATGAAAAAAAAACCGTGTATTACGTATCCGGGATATGTGTGCGGGATTTTCTTTTTCATGAATTGAGTTTATTACCGCTCAGCCCCTGTGATTTCCCAACCCGTACTTCTTTATCTTATATCCCATCTGCCTTGGTGTGATTCCCAGGAGCCTGGCTGCTTTTGCCTGCACCCACCCCGATTTTTCAAGGGCATTATAGAGATTTGACCTTTCGATCTCTTCTATATCCATGGTTAACGATGTTGTTTGATCCGGTTTAGCAGCACGGGAAATGCTCAGTGAAACAGGCAGGTCTTTTGCGCCAATCCTGTCTGAACTCGACATGATAACCAGCCTCTCAATACTATTTTCGAGTTCTCTTACATTACCGGGCCATTGGTAATTCAGGAGAACTTTCAATGCGCTTTCATCAAGAACAACCGACCTTTTGTTCTCTTTATTAAACTTCCTTAAGAAATAATCTATCAGAACCGGGATATCCTCTTCCCTTTCATGCAGTGAAGGCAGGAAAATCGGAATAACATTAAGCCTGTAATACAGGTCTTCCCTGAATTTTCCCCGTGAGGCCAGTGCTTCCAGGTCTCTGCTGGTTGCGGTAATTATCCTTACATCTACCTTAATGGTCTTTTCACTGCCGACCCGCTCAAATTCCCGTTCCTGGAGCACACGCAGAATTTTCGGCTGGAGCGCCAGAGGCAGATCGCCGATTTCATCAAGCAGAATAGTGCCTTTGTGTGCCAGTTCGAATTTACCGCTCCGGGAAGAAATCGCACCGGTGAAAGCGCCCTTTTCATGACCAAACAGCTCTGATTCCAAAAGACCTTCAGGTATTGAAGCACAGTTGAATTTTATGAAACGTTCCCTGCTTCTCGGACTCATGTAGTGTATCGCTTTTGCTATCAGCTCTTTACCGGTACCGCTCTCCCCGCGCAGAAGCACTGTCGCCTTTGAAGGCGCAACTCGATGAACAGACTCAAAGACCTCCTGCATCCTGTCCGACTGCCCGATTATGTTCTCAACATTGTACTTTCCTTTTAACTCTCTTTTTAATTTCTCTTTTTCCTGCTCTACCTGTTCGTAACTTTCCCAGAGTTTTATAAACTGCGCTATCAAAGAAGCAATGATCTTCAGAACCCTTATATCATCATCAATACTGCCGTGCTTCTTGGAATATATCCTGTCAACACTCAATACTCCCAGCGCCTCTTTTTTAAGTTCAATAGGAACACTCAGAAAAGAAATACCGTCTTTCTCAGGCCGTGACCCGGTTTTATTTAAAAACAATGGTTCTTTGCCGATATTAGGAATTACCATAGGAGTTCTTTTCTCGATCACACGACCAACAATGCCCTCTCCTATACGGTATTTGCCTTTTACAATGTTTGCTTTTGCAAGCCCGTGTGCCGCAACAATTTTCAGCTCACCGGAAAGAGGATCGAGCAGGAACACACACCCTCTCTGCATATCAAGATGACTGCCAAGAGTTGACATGACTGATGAAAGGTTTTTTTCAAGAACAAAAGAAGTTGTAAGAACCTTGCTCACCTCAAGGATAGCTGTAAGTTCCCTGTTTTTACGTACCGTAAGGTCAGTTTTTTTGCTCGTAACAGATTTCATGATAACTACTGTTAATCGTTAACCATTATTAGTCACTTGTTACAGATCACGGTTCACGGTCTCTAAACGTTTTCCGTCATCTCCCAGACACCGCACGGGCATGTACCTGCGCAGAAGCCGCACCCTATGCATTTCTCATCATCAACAATATATTCATACGGAGGGTTATCTCCTTTTCTTTCTACACGTGAAATCGCACCCCAATAGCATACTGTCTCACACATGTGACAGTCACGGCATGCCCCGCACGAAAAACACTTATCAGCCTCTTTCGCTGCTGAAAATTTTTTCGTAACGCTTCGCTCGTAATAAGCAGTCCTGATCCTTTGATAGTTAATGGGCTGTTTTATCTCTGGCATATAATCATAGTGCATAAGCTGTGAATGTATCACATCTGAAACCGTACGCCCCTGCCCTATCGCGTGAGTGACAAGCCCCGGCCTTGTAGCATCCCCGATTGCAAAGACCTTAACATCAGAGGTCTGTCCCATATTATTAACCCTGAGCCAGCCCTTTTCCGTATGGATATCCGGCGGCAGAAAATCTGTTAAAGGTTTTTCTCCAATAGCAACAATAACAAGGTCGGCTTCCATATCAGTTTTATCTGTAAAATAGAGTTTTTTTGCTTTTTTGTCATACTTACGGACAAACTTTGGATAGACTATCTCTGTCCCTTTTGAAACAGCAAACTCTACCTCTTTTCCAAAAGCCATTGGTTTTTGCACATCCACCGCTGTTACAGCCTTTGCTCCGCATTCAAAAGCCTGTGAGGCAACATCCATACCTACATTACCGGCGCCGATAACAACCACTTTTTTGTTTTTCAGAGTAGGGAGTTTGCCAAAGTTAATGCCCTTCAAAAACTCTATAGCAGATACAGCTTTCTCTGACCCTTTGAATTTAAGAGTCAGCGGCTCATGTGCTCCGCAGGCTATAACAACAATTTCATGGTCTTTATATATTTTCTCAAACCTTTTCCGGTCAACTTTTTGGCCAAGATGCGTTTTGATTCCCATATCCTTAAAACGTGAAAGCTCCTTAAGCAGTACCCTGTGGGGCAGGCGTTCTCTCGGGACACAGAGTTCGATCTTTCCGCCCAGTTTGCCCTCGGCTTCATATAGATCAACACTATGTCCTTTTAAACTCAACTGCCATGCAGCAGAAAGCCCGGCCGGGCCTCCGCCGATAACTGCGACCTTACGGCCTGTAGGTTTCGCACGTTTAGGCGCCTTAAGGTTAAGGCTGAGCCTCCCCATCTCCTGAATATTCAAAGGCCTGTCAACAACACCCCTTGTACAGCTGTTCATACACAGGTTCGGACATATCTGACCGCACACAGTAGCAGGCATAGGGCTGTACTGAAGCACAAGCTTCAGGGCCTCCTGCAGTTTGCCCTCTCTTATAAGCCGTGTCCTCCTGTGAGTCGGAATATGCGTAGGGCAGTTATAAGCACAGGGAGGTGAATATTTCTCGTTATTCCATAAAGGCTTATTGCGCCTGTTTGCACCTGTTGTAATATAAGGCAATACAGTCAGGTCATGGTCAATATATTCAGCAAATATACCGCCCTTACCAGTCCCCGGCTCCCACATTTCAGTCCTGAACCGGGATGCCGGCATCCTGAGGGTTTTATTTCTTTCAGCCTTTTCAGCCGGTGTATTGGAGATCATCTTTTTCCACTCATCAGGCGATCCGGTCAATTCTTTGTAAAAGTCCATGCGGTCAATGGCCTCAAGATAAGGCTTCATGTTTTCTGTCAGCCACTGCCAGTCCTGAGAGGAAAGTTCAATACACTGTACGTCACTTGTACTATACCCCTCAATCGGGCCTCTGAAATAAATCGTACCGCCTACCATCCCTACACACGGCCTGTACCCCAGAATATTCTCCGGATTTCTCGGGTTTACACCGCATACAACAGCTATACCGCCTGCTTTAAACTCTGCAAAAGAATCCCCGACATCACGGAAATACCATGATTGTAAAGGCTCAAACCTTGGATTAAACTTTGTCATAGTGTCACAGCGCGCTCCGCCTCCGCCCTGCACATAAAGAATTCCCTGAGCACCCGCGTTATGCGCGCCATTTGTTACATCACCCAGCACTGTTATTTTTGCGCCGCAGTTAAGCCAGCCCGCATCATCGGAAACACCTCCGTGAACTGTTATCTCTGTACCGTTCATACCCATACTGCCGAGCCTCTGGCCCACAGGCTTTGTAACTTTTATCTGAACCGTTTCATCTCTCGGCCATATGCGGCCGCCTATACCGTGCTGCCCATCAGCAGAAATATGCAATTCACGGGCGCCGTTCTTTACGGAATCCTGGATCTGCTCCTCCAGCACCCTTGAGGGAACGCGTTTTCCGTTAATTCTGCCTTTGATCACAAATGTTTTCATAATTTTGTCTCTTTAGTTTGTTTTAATTCGCATTCCCTGCCTACCGGCAGGCAGGCGCATTCCAAACTCCGCATTTGGTTATACCGCATAATTTATCTGAAGTCTTTTTGCTATATCTTCATCCCCGACACTCAGCCCGTCAGACATCCCTATTGGAAGCTGTGTTGACCTTCCCATGGGAGCAAAAATTTTCCTTAGCTCAACATCAGCCGCTTTAAACACGTCAACAACACGTTCAGCTACTTTATCAGCATCAAGCCTGCGGTAAAGTTTTGGATCCTGAGTAGTTATGCCCCTTGGACATCTGCCCGTATTGCACAGGTTACACCTGTTATATTCATCACCAAAACACTCTGCAGCAGACTGCATTATATATTTCCCTATAGCAACCGCCGAAGCCCCCAGCATTATCAGCGCGGCAGTATTAGCGGCCAGATTACCAGTCTTTCCAGCCCCGCCCGCTGCTATAAGGGGAAGCTCGTTCTGCTTGCCCTGTTTAACAAGGTCAAGGTAGCAGTCCCTTAAATTAGATGCCAGTGGATGGCCCATCTTGTCCATTGATACATTATATGCAGCGCCTGTACCCCCGTCTTCTCCGTCTATATAGAGAGCAGAGGCATACGGATTGCGCGCCAGGTTATTAAGCACAGACTGAGCGCTCCTTGTGCCTGATATCTTTGGATAAACAGGAACCCTGAAACCCCATGCCATTGACATTGACTGGATCATCTTGGCAACTGATTCTTCGATAGAATATTTAGTCTGATGCGTAGGCGGTGATGCCAGGTCTACATACATAGGCACACCGCGAATTCCCGCGATAAGCTTTAATACTTTGTAGGACATAAGAAGTCCGCCGTCACCCGGCTTGGCACCCTGACCGTATTTGATCTCAATTGCTGCCGGGTCTTCCTGCATATGAGGAAGAGCATGTATTATTTCGTCCCAGCCAAAATAACCTGATGCGATCTGAAGGATAAAATATTTCAGGAATCTGGACCTGAGCAGTCTGGGCGGCATCCCGCCTTCTCCTGAACACATAACAACGGGCATGTTCTCCTGTTCATTAAGGTATGCAACCCCCATGGCAAGCCCTTCCCACATCGGAGGTGAAAGCGCGCCTATGGACATGCTCCCTATCATGATAGGATATATCTCACGAACAGGCGGTATAAACGCGTCCTTTTTAACTGCAAGCTTTCCGTCTTCTAATTTTATAGGCAGATTTTCTGCAGACGGTATTCTTCCCAGAAGCGTTCGTATGTAAAATTCATGTCTGCCCGCGTCAAGAGCAGGATCAGTAAGCATGGATATTCTGGTAAATTTAAGCTTATCAAGAGTTGAAACGCCGGGATCATTCCTCCGGCCTCCTCGGGCATAAGGCATACCTTTTTTGTTTTTAAACATAAGAAACCTGTGCCGGGGGTTGAATTCAGGTTCAATCGCAACAGTTGGGCATACAAGAGCACAGGCACCGCAGCCGGTACAGTAACGGTCAATATCATTAACCTGCCTGACAACATGTATAATGCTCCTTACAGCAGCGGGTTCAGGCACATTACCCTCTGACTTTACAACTCTTTGTGAAAAAACATCCGCTTCAATAGCCTTAACCGGGCATACAGCAGTACACTTACCGCAGCGCGTACACCTGTCCTCTCTCCACCTGACTATATAGGGGAAGTCTTGTAATGTGAGTTCATGATTTTTATCTACCCGTGCAGCTGGTTCCATACCTTTACCTCCTGTGCATCGGGACTTACTATAACCAGATCATATTTCATAGGGAAAATATCACTTTCCTTGTTCCTGTCCGGTATTGAACTGTCAAGACCGCACGCTTCAGACATAAGCCCGTATTTTCCCTTTACCCCGCCAACAATGCCCGGCCTTAATTTTTTTGAATCCTGCACCATAAAGGTTGTACCGTCAGGGGTAAACCCTATTACGCAGTTTGGGCCGTCAATGCAAAGAGGCCTCAGAGACATCTTAAGAAGCCTGATAGCATCACTGTCTTTACGTTCCTGCATCTCGACATTCTGAAGCGGAGTGATTACATCCTTATAATATTGAAGCGGGTAACCAAGCTCCCTGCACATGTAATGAAGTATATGATTAAAGACTTCGCTGTCACTGTTATATCCCATATATCCGGAATTCCCCCTGCTCATGAGAAATTCCTTTATAGGTATAAAAGCGGTATTTTCACCGTTTGTCATGGTGCAGTACCCCTGTAAAAAAAACGGGTGACATGCATAAAGATATATCTGATAATTTGTATTCTGCCTTCCCTGTGCAAAAATTATTTTTGCATTAATAGGGTCTTTATCCAGCCCAAAAAACTCTCCAAGCTGGAGAGGGTCACCGACCTCTTTAAGAGTGATTATGTCAGGATAAAATGAAAAAACAAATATTGAGCCGTCACTCTCTCCCATATTCCTGAGGGCTATACGTGAATCTTTAAGAAGTTCTTCCTTTTCCCTTTCAGACTTATCTGCATATGCCCCGGGATATTCATATACCTTGGTAATGTAATGGTCATGCCTTGGTATTCCGTTTCTGCTTCTGATACTCGGGGTCCACACATGCTTTACGCGGAAACCCTGCTGTTCCATATAGCTGTCAAGAACCTCCAGTCCTTTGTCAGAGCATATGGCAGAAAGTATAGGGTACTCTTTTAAACCCTCAAACTCTCCTCCCAGGTTCTTCATAACCAGACCAAGTCCTGAGCCGTCATGCCCTTCCTTCATGGTATCAAGCGCAAGGATATTCTCCATTGGAGAAAAGTATTCATCTGATGTTATGGCAACTAATCTGCACATTTTATTTATCCTTGGGAACGTAAAGAGCTTTCAGCTCCACGTCCCATTGACATTATTGTATCTGCCTTAACATTAATGTCATACAACTTTCGCTAAAAAAAGCGTCAATAACCGTTTATGAAACCCTCCCGGTATACGACGCTGCGCTCTTAAACAGCCTGGCGCTTATTATAATACATACTAATAGTTTGTGCAATACACTATTAGTATGTATACGCCTTCAACTCTACAGGGTATTTCCATCCTCCGAAGCTGTCTGTTCTGCGAAGGAGGACACCTTTACTATAGTGTTGCTAATATCGTGCCAGAGGGTAAGTGGTTGGTTCTAAAGGTTTGTGTTTGATTGTATATCCTACAATTTTGTAGGATATACAAATTTGTAGGTTTTTTGTTTATAGAATGGGGCGCTCCGCCCCCATGCCCCCGGGTTTTTTTTCTGTGGCGTTTCACCCACACCCGAGTTACTTTCTTTTACCACAAAAGTAAGTAACCAAAGAAAGGTGGCCCTGTGATTATTTTTATACGGTCTGTTTCACTCCTGTTCGGTAAAATTATTCAAACTCATCCCTTCGGTCTTCAGACACGAATTATTTTCTTGGCCCCGTAGTTCATAGGCAATAGCCTATACGGGGCTTAACCCTCACAGCCGTTCACAGACCTAAAATAATCAATGGGAGCATAGAAAAGAAAAAAATAAGAATCCTATTTCTCCTAGGCTCATCAAAATGATTTGAACCCCTGTTACCGCCGTGAAAGTGGTAAACAAACAAATTTAACAAAACGGCCTCCAGCTTGGCTTTTTTAATTAACTTGTTGAATTATAATCATAATCATGGCTCTGGATTTTCTATTTGTTTCTATATTTTCCCGGCCCTTCAGTAATATTCTGTCACAATTTGGTCACAGTATGGGGGGGTACCCTACCCCCACCAGTCGTCCTGGTATACTGGATATAAATACTGATATACCACATCAAAAAAGAGTCTGACAGTCCCGAAAACGTTGTCACAGTTACTTCCTGCTATCTTGCATTATGATGAAGATTCTAAGTTGTTGATAACCGGAAGTTATGAACACCATTTTTTTCTTGATTTTCATGCCTGTTATGATATATTTTGGGTATATAAACCATCCCGATAAAGCCACACCCTTCGTGAGAAGGGGTCGGAAAGTAGCGGGTCTTATTTGAAAGAAGACAGCCGAGCTGCCGAAGGATAAAACCTTGGTATGCTCGGTTTTTTATTTTGATTTTTATAAGGTGGCAAAAATGAAACGCTACAAAATATTCCAATCTTTATTTTTAATTAATGGATAACGAATATCATTATTATATTACTTATATTATTGCTTTAAGGGCTGGTTTTGAAAGAAATGACGCTTTTAAAATAGCTTATTCAAGCCAGTATACTGACGACAATGATAAAGCGTTCACAGTTAATAATGGGCAACCAGGTTACCTAACAGAAGATTTTCCGAATAGTTTATTGATTGTTCCTGCTCGCAGTTCATCCAGAGCAATCACTGTAGCAACCAGATTATCCAGGGAATCAAAAAACTTTTTCATTCCTCTCATCCTGTCCTGATAGAAATCTGCCAGTTCAGATGATTTCAGATTTGCGCTCTGCACTATTTCCAGGCTGTCACTGACAGTACGCAGGGCAACATTAAATTCATTCTTTTCTCTTTCCTTTAGAATACCTTTAACTATTTTCCAGAAATCAGTTTCAGCAACATAGTAATCCTTGCGGTCTCCTACTTTAAAATGCTTATGAATCATTCCCAAACGCTCTAAACTACGGACATTAGTGCTGACAGCTCCCTTGCTTATACTGACCTGTTCAACTAATTCATCCAGCGTAAGCTGGGTGGGAGACAGATAAATAGCTCCGTAAATAGCTCCCATTGCTTTGGGCAGACCCCAGAAATGGGCAATTCGGCTTATTCCCTGTATAAAATTTTCGCGGGCTGAGATAAGTTCGGGTTCCATAAGCTCTCCTTTTTATATATTTCGTTTAGTTCGTTCTAAACATATCATATAACAACATACGTCCCTTGTCAAGCAGGAACAAGGAAATACTTATTTTTCAAGGGGTTATGGTGGATTTTGGTTTTTAACGCAATAACATTATTTTAAGAAAATAGCGAAAAAAGAGGACAGAAATAATTACATAGAGGACAAATAAGTCTGTTTTTTAGAAAAAAACAAGAGCAGGGTTTAAAACTATGGGAGTCGAACTCCCATAGTTTGTCCATTCTGAATTATAGAGAACAAATAATTAAAAAGGGCAGGAAATAATATTCTGCCCTTTTAGTTAACTTTATATAAACTTATCTTTTAACCTGCTACCTTTCTTCTCCTTATATAGTAAATAGAGCCAAGCCCTGCAAACACCATAAAAATTATCATTCCCCATTCTGTCATGGTGGGAGCTGGCACGCCTGCATTGCATATACCATCTCCGTTAGTATCAAAACCGTCATTAAAAGGATCATTGTCAGCAAGAGGGCCAAAATCATCTGTCCCTATTGCACAGTCGTCACATGTGTCAGCATCAACATCTTCACAAACATCAGGGTCAAGAGGGTCTGTATCATTTCCGTCAAGTACCCCGTCATTATCATCGTCAGGGTCCAGCAGGTCTATTATAGTGTCACCATCTGTATCAGTAGTATCAAGGAAAGCAAGTCCGCTGATAGCGAAACCTGTAAGTCCAACCTCGGTAGCTATACCTGTAGCAATGTCTATGGTTAAAAGGCGCCCACCAGATGCACCTCCATAAAGAATACCGGTAGTGTCGTCAAACTCCAGAGCCCTTGTACCTCCAAATCCTCCAAAAGGCCCCACAATAGCAGCAAAACCTGTGGTCAGATTAATAGTGGACAGGCTAATACCACCATTAAAAGTGACAACATACATAGTGCTGGTATTTTGGTCATAGGCTATTCCTGTTGCCCAGGTCTGGGTTACACCGTTGATTCTAATAGGAGCAATTAAAGTTAAGGCCCCGGTTGTCTGGTTTACTGTTACTAAATCTGAACAACACCCGCCAAAAGTGCTGCTCGGCCAACGTACTCCATAAAGAGTCGAGCCTACAAACTCAAGGCCATTAACCCGGCTTCCGGCACTAGTGCCGACCAATGTTTCTACCCCGGTAATGGGATTAATGGTAATGAAATTACCTATACCTCCGCCAATAGTTCCAAAAAGAACACCATCACTTCGCGCCTTTATTGCTGTGACAGGACCAAGCGCACCCTGTGGCGCAATAGCAGTACCTAAACCGGTTGCTGTATCTATTGAAATTAATACATTAGCACCGCTATTGCCTGTTGAGCCCAGCAAAGCAGAATCAGCCTGTGTAGAACAAAATAAGACCAGAACAATAAATATAAACATTATCAAAAAACTCTTATGGACCTTTAGCATATATCCTCCTTTTAAGCACAATTTTTTGTTTATTATTTAAGAAAGGTTATCAATAAAATCCTTTTAGTGTCAAGATTGTTTAGTAAAAACATATCATCACTACTTTTAAATTTCAATCAAAAAACTTAAAAACTTATGAATTGTCATTTGAAATATTGCATTGTGAAGGAAATTCAAAAATGCAATAGAATCAGACACTTCAAGAAGGAATAGAGGAGATGCTGTTAAGCTTTTTGATATTGTAATTCATGATACATGGTTTAGGCAAATATGCCGAAATCAAAAAACAGGCAATAAAAATACCTTTGGATGATTTTAAAGTGTCGGTACTACCACTTGAATTGATTATTAAAAGCAAACAGGCGATTGGCCGTACTAAAGATAAACTTGTGCTGCCTGTGCTAAAAGATGTGTTGAAGACAATTAAATCGGAAAAGCAATAATTCCGGATCCTGCCAAATATCTCACAAGTTACATAATCGTTATGAATTGTTGTTAGCTATCCTGCTTACTCATTAATATTCGATATAACAACCATGATCACTGATAGCAAACACAGGAAAATAAACGTTATATCAAAGAAACTTTTTGTTATGTGGTTTAGATATTCTTTTCCAGGTGCCGGCAGGCAGGCTCGCATCCGCTCGCTATACGTTCTATATCAGAAAGCCTATGTCTCTATAAAAACCTGAATTATTTATTGAAATAAAAAAAGGGGGTCGTTACGACCCCCTTTTTTTATTAATATATAATCAGTAATCCCTGTTACGCGTCACGCATCACTGATCACGGCCTTTATGCTTCTTCCCGTTTCCTTAGCATCAAAGTGCCTGCACCTGCAAGCAGTGCGATTAGAACAATCAAGCCCCACTGGTTAAAGGTGGGGACAGGTGTTGGAGGAGCAGAAGCACATGTACCCGGAGGACCGCCTGCGCCTGTAAGTATTGGAGCGCCTGTATCCTCATACGCCCAGTCGATAATTCTTCCTGTTGCAGAAACACCGGGTGTAACCGTGCCCTGGAACTGAATCCATCCATACCTTATATCCGGTGCAGCAACGCCAACATCAAATCTAACTCCTATACAACCGATCCGATTATTGAACATTCCGGATGTAGAGTCTGTAACGGTAGAGGCAAGAGTGTCATTTGACTCATTATCCCAATTATATGTTGGTGTATATATAAGGGTGTTTTGAACAAGGTAGCCGGCAGGCAGTCTGGCAGGGTCATAATAAGAGTAATCATCTATCCAGGAAGCATTTGCTGTTAGAGGGTATATCCCAACCCCGGTAGCAACGCTGTTCGAGGTCCAAACATCGAAACTGAAATCGTTAACTGCATCTCCATTTAAATTAAGAATATATGTCTGCTGACCGAAATTAAGGTCAATGTTCTGGATTCCGCTGTACTGAACAGCTGCATTTGCTGATGGTGCAAGCAGTAGTGCCCCGGTTGCTACAGCAGAATATGCTTTAAGTTTCTTTTCAAATGCTCCTTTTTTCTTTTTCTTCATACATCCCTCCCTGTAAAAGGTTAATTATTAAGTAATTGCTTAAAACTGATAAAACTATATCATAAAACAGCCTGAAGTGCAATGTACAAAAGCAGGAGCAGACTTTTACAGGAGCAGACTTTTAATTGACATATTCTCACAAAGCCACTGCTTTTGTAAAAACCTAAATCATGGAGGTTCAACCCTCCCGAGGAGGGTAAACCGTGATATAGCTACTCAATACAGCCGCAAAAACAATATACTCCTTGATAAAGAAAAGAAAACTATTGATCTTCCCTGTGGCAATACCACAGGAAATCTGAATGTTAGGATTAAAATCTATTATTACATTCGCTCATTAACATTTGCTATTCATTCTAATTGTATTGACCAGACTAAACATTTTACAATTTAAAATATATAATTTATACTGGTTAAGATTAGGGATGAGACCGGATTTTTTAATAAACACCATGCATTCCTCAAGCAGTGAAATGGACCACAATATCCCTATGAAAACCTTTCTTATAAAGGAAGACGGGAAATGGAAAGTAGAAGCTCAAAAGACTATGATGTCCATGTTTGGCGGAGCCATGAGTGAGGTTATGGAGGGACTCGGTGATGCCATGAAAGACAGTATGAAGGAAATGGGCAGGGCAATGGCAGAAGGAATGAAAGAAGGAATGCAGGAAAACATGGAGGAAATGAGAAAACAGTTTAAAGAAAACATGGATAACCCTGAATAAGTACAGCAACCGTTAAAATCTAACAAATAAGCAGGAATTTTTAGGGGGTTGAGTCCACTCTGAACTGCTACCACTCTAAGCTTAAAAACGCTTCTACAACCTTTGGGTCAAAATGAATGCCTGCAAGTGAACGGATGTGGTCTGTTACTTTTTTCTTTGGCCACGCAGGTCTATACGGCCGGTCTGAACATAATGCATCCCATACATCCACTACAGCAAATATTCTTGCAGAAAGCGGTATATTCTTGCCCTTAAGACCCAGGGGATATCCTGTACCATCCCACTTCTCGTGATGGTAATAAGGTATGTCAAGAACTGGTTGTAAATATTCTATAGGAGATAACATCTCATAAGCGTAAACAGAATGGAGTTTTATTATATCCCATTCCTCTTTTGTTAAAGGTTCGGCTTTTAATAGTATGCTGTCAGGGATGCCTATTTTGCCTATATCATGTAAAAGTGCGCCCTTTTCTACATTTGCAAGCTCTTCATCTTTTACCCCCAGCTCGCGGGCTATCCTAATGGTCATGTCTGTAGCTAAAGGTGTATGACCTTCTGTCAATGTTTCCATTAAATTCATGCGAGTGAATAAAAAGCAAAAATTGTGCTAACTTGCAAAAAATGACATGTTTTTCATTAAAATCAATAAGATAACCGATTTTTGCAATTTCATGAAAAGTTGCAAAAATGCTACATATTTTCCAAAAAATATACACTTACTTATGTAATCTTTGATAAAGTAGAAATAGTTATCAAATAATATTTTTAGACAAATAAAACAAGGAGGGTGAAAATATGACCGTAAAGAAGCGCCTGCTAATTCTGGGATATATTGTAATAATATCGTTTATTGGATGTGCGGCTAAAGACAGCGTAATACCGAGAGTAGTGGAAACCAGTCCTCTAAACGGTTCCGAGGACGTTGATCCGTCTTTGAAAGAGATTTCTGTAACTTTCAGCGAGCCAATGATGGATGGAAACTGGTCATGGGCATATGATGATAAAGAAAAATTTCCTCAAATGACCGGACAACCATACTACGCAGAGAACATGACAAAGAATATATTGCCTGTTAAATTAGAATCAAATAAAGAGTATGTTATCTGGATAAACAGTGTAATGTTTAAGAATTTCAAAGACAAAGCCGGAAATCCGGTACAGCCGTTCAAATTTACTTTCAGTACGAGATAGAGAACAAAACCTTGCTTAAAATTGGGGGCAATTCTTTATTAAAGTTTTGTTTGGCAGCCAGAACTGTACCTATCAGTACAGCAATAAATGTTTTCCTGGCATTATCCATCTGCCAGTCTAACCCGGCGCAGGAAACATTTTTTATTTTTTCAAATTATTATCCGCCCATTTCAGCCACATAGCTGCGGTGAGACCCCATATTGCATTGAAAATAACCACAAACAGAGGTGTAAGCAAGCCCTTACCGAGTCCCATCACTCCAGCGCTTGTCTTTAGAGGAAAGACAATCAACAGCTGAACCAGTGCTGGAGCAAGACTGAAAATCAGCCCTCTGGATATCAAGCGTTTCTGCATTATTGGAAGCAGAAAAAGCACTCCCCAGATACCACCCCATATAATTCGTGGATAAAGCCATGGAACTGATAGTTGGGGCGCTATTTTCACACCAAAAGCCAATGTTATTCCTGCAGCTCCGAAAAGCCAGACCGCAAGGCTGTTAATAAGCCCTCCCTTAGAACCTGCACTAAATACCAGACTAATTTTTTTTATACCGGTCATATAGATTTTTTTAGAAGTCTATATCTTAATGTTCCCTCCGGAAACCTAATGTAAGGAAAAACTTATCATTATCTTATTCTCTCACTTCCGCTCGTTATCCATTTAATGTCCCCTGCGGAAACCTGAATGTTAAGGATTTGCTTACCATCATATTCACCTGCCTCTACCTACGGCGGTCAGGTGCCGGCAGGCAGGCTCGCATCCGCTCGCTATGCATTCTATATCACAAAGTTCTGCCTTTGTCAAAACCTAAATGATCGAGGCCGGACCGCGATAATTTTTCTCCGTAACTTTTATTGTTCAAAATAAAACCTGTCTCGCCTGTTGTTCTTTGACAAGCAATGCCTGATTATTGTTTAATAAATACTCAAAAACTCAAAGGGTCCAAGGGGGTCAGGGGTCAAGCCTGCCGGCACCTGTCTGCCGTAGGTAGAGGCAGGGATTCAAGTGTCAGAATTATTTTTTAATTTTATTTTCACTGGAACCCTCAAATTCTGGAATCCTTGAACCCTGTTTAAAAACATATGAACCATAAAAAATCAAAAGAACTATTTAAAAAAGCAAAGCGCCTTATCCCCGGCGGGGTAAACAGTCCTGTCAGGGCTTTCAAGGCTGTTGGCGGAAGCCCTTTATTTATCAAATCAGCCAAAGGCTCTAAAATTTATGATGCTGACGGGAATGAATATATTGATTATGTGCTTTCCTGGGGTCCGATGATTCTTGGCCACACGCATCCGCAGATAATCAGAGCACTTCAAAAAGCCGCAGAAAAAGGAACAAGCTATGGAGCGCCTACAGGCCTTGAGACAGAACTCGCGGGCATGATACGCAGGGTTTATCCTTCAATGGAAATTATAAGGATGGTTAACTCAGGCACAGAAGCTGCAATGAGCGCCATAAGGGTTGCAAGGGGCTTTACAGGCAGGGATAAGGTTATTAAATTCGAAGGCTGTTACCACGGACATGCAGACGGTCTGCTTGTTAAGGCAGGTTCCGGTGCGGCAACATTCGGTGTTCCCACAAGTCCGGGTGTTCCAAAGGATTATGCCAAACTTACGATCACACTGCCATTTAATGATCTAAAGCTCCTTGAAAAGACCGTAAAAAAACAACCTGAACAAATTGCATGTGTCATTCTTGAACCGGTTGTTGGAAACAGCGGATGTATTCTACCCAGACCGGGCTTTCTAAAAGGATTAAGAAGGCTTACAAAAAAGTACGGGGTCGTTCTTATTTTCGATGAAGTAATGACCGGCTTCAGGGTCTCCTTTGGAGGCGCGCAGAAAGCATTTGGTATAAAACCGGACATGACTTGCCTTGGAAAAGTAATTGGCGGAGGACTTCCTGTCGGAGCTTACGGAGGCAAAAAAGAGATCATGCGAAAAGTAGCGCCTGACGGCCCGATATATCAGGCAGGCACTCTTTCAGGTAATCCTCTGGCCATGACCGCGGGCATAGAGACACTTAAGATTCTTTCAAAGCCTGACACATACAAAAAACTGATGGCTAAATCAAAAGCATTTGAAGAGGCCATGAAAGACGCTTCAAAACGCGCCGGCATCAAAACGAAATTCTACAGGGCAGGCACTATGTTCTGCACCTATTTCACTGACAGGGAAGTTCGAAACTTCTCTGACGCGGCCAATACGGATACTCAGAAATTCGCAAAATTCTTTAGAAAGATGCTTGACAGAGGGATTAATCTCGCCCCTTCTGCTTATGAAGCAGGTTTTATGTCGCTTGCACATTCACAGGCTGATATCAACAGGACAGCCCGGGCAGCCTTTGAAACCTTTAAAGAAATAAAGTGAAGCTCGCTATAACCGGGTTTTCCAATTCAGGCAAGACTACTGTTTTTAATTCTCTTACTACCCAGAATCTGGACACTACAACATATCCTACCCTGATCTCCTCAGGGGCTGAACCTCATATAGGAATTGTTAAGGTTCCTGATAAAAGAGTTGATAAACTTTCCTCTATTTACAAACCCAAAAAAACAACACATGCGACAGTCGAATATCTTGATTATGCAGGCATATCCTCAAACACAGCAGGAGGGGTAGGCACTGCCGCACAAAACACGAGTGTATTTAACCTGATAAAAGATTCAGATGCGATCGTGCATGTAGTCAGGGCATTTAAGGATGAATCAGTCCTTCATCCCCTCGGAAGCATTGATCCTCTAAGGGACATTAAATCATTTGAGACTGAACTCGTTTTTGGAGACCTTGAATTTACAGAAAAAAGACTTGAAAGAATGGAGTTAGCTTCTAAAAAAGGATTAAAACATGACGATTCTTCCAGGCCGGTTCTGCTTAAATGCAGGGGAGCGCTTGAACATGAAACTTCCCTAAGAAATGTCCGGTTTACTGATGAAGAGAAAAAGATTATGTCCAGTTTTCAGCTGATGTCCACAATACCTGAAATAATCGTGCTTAATATCGAAGAAAAAGATATTAATACTGATGGTGTTAGCAAAATACAAGCTGAAATTGAAGATTTTTTCAGGGCAAAAGGACAGGATAGTCCTCCGCCTGTTATACAGTTATGCGGAAAAATAGAAATGGAGATCGCCCAGCTCCCTGATGACGAAGCCATGGCTTTCCTTGATGACCTCGGCATAGATACTCCGGCAATGCACAGACTATGTGAAGTTTCTTATGACTCCCTCGGCCTTTTATCATTTTTTACCGTTGGCAAAGATGAGGTCAGGGCATGGACAATTAATAAAGGCAC
>VAPA010029118.1_pt1 | contig 34270 bp, 42 predicted proteins | sample 3395041 | NCBI WGS metagenome assembly VAPA01 (sample SAMN08290432, study PRJNA428436) | hydrothermal vent metagenome | isolation source: Deep-sea hydrothermal vent chimney | place: Indian Ocean: Southwest Indian Ridge | depth 1973 m m
GCCGCCGGAGAACTTTACTGCCTTACGTTTACAAGTAGAGCGTTAGGATTAGCCGTCAACCAAGATCGCTTCACTCGTATTGGAGAAGTAGACACCTTAAGTTACATGTGGCAGGTATTTAGCCAGTGGACTATGGGCGCTGTACGAATTCAGGATGAGCTGATCCAGATTTGGCATGTAGCTGATACCGTTTAATCAAAAATAGGAGCGGATATATTCCGCTCCTTGGAGGATATTATGGCAGGAACTATGTACCATTGCCCAGCAGGAGCTTCCAGAGCTAACGTAGTTACTGCTGCCTTTACTGATTCTAGGTCAATGCCTGATACTGATATAGGTATATTTCTAGACGACGCTTATACTCCTAATAATATAGTTGATATTATTGAGAATATAAAGTTTTGCAGAAATAAGATTATAGAGGATTCTATAGTAGACCCGGGGGCTAATTATTATGGCGCTATTATATTGACTGTAATAGGAGCTTCCGGCCCTAGACCTAAATACGCGATAGGGGTCATAGACCCTGATATAGCCGTAGTAAATTTAGCCATGGGTGTAGTTTATGGATTTAATTTCCAAGGTATAACAGGAAGAACGGCATTAGTTAGCTTAACAATTCAGACTTTATTAAACGTTTTTAGACAATCAATAATTGGGAGATAGCAGATATGTCAGTAGACACTAATTCAATGGAGTTCCACAAAGCAGTAGCTGCGGAGGTGGCAAAGCAACTAGCGGAAGAAGTGTCCAAGATAAAGGGCATTGGGAAAATGGGATATAAGAATACTATGAACTTTATAGATGTTCGAGAATATCACAAGATGCTGGAAATAAAAACTCCTCTGAAAGATATATCACAGATTCTACTTGTAAATGAGTCAACTCTTAAAAAGTTTACTCCTAAGATAGTGGATGAGGTAAATGCCAGAAAGAAAGAAGCAATGCGACTTGCGTTAGAAGCGAGAGTGGTAAAGCCATCAGCCGGAGCTGAATTTGCACCTAAGGCAAATCTTACCGAGAAGCAGCAGGCAAAGCAAGATAAAGTTGCCGAGAAGTTATCCGGAGATAAGTAATGGCAGCTAGCTCTATAGAAATCTGTAATATCATGCTTACTTGGATTAGCAAGAAGCAGATAGTATCATTTGACGATGGAACCAGAGAGTCAGATTTCTGTAAGGCTAACTATGAATCTTCTCGCAGAGCGATATTGGAGTCACGGGAGTGGACTTTCGCAACTGTTAGGGAGTTGCTATCTCCGTTAGCTGAAACTCCCTTGTATGGTTACGGATATGCTTTTCTCGTGCCTCCATCTTCTCTTAGATTCTTAGGGGCATATGACCCTAGTCAAGCCAGCAACCCTGACGCTCCTACTATAAAGCATAAGTTGGAGATTGATCCAAGCGGAAGAAGAATAGTTTTAGCGAATCTTCAGAATATACACGCTAGGTATATTTATAATCAAATGAATAGCGAGACTTTCACACCTTTATTCGATCAGTGTTTAGCTGCGTACTTAGCTTATCACGCTGCTATGCCTTTAACCCAGGATGTAGAGCAACAAAGGAATATGTTTGGAATATATAAGGATGCTTTAGAAGAGGCAACTTTCAATGATTCCTTGCAAGGTAGTTACGAATTACTTGAGACTTCTCAGCTTGAGAGGTCTAGGAACTTATACATTAAGCCTTACTAATGAAATACGAATTACAAAGGTCTTTCTCAAGCGGAGAGTTATCGCCTAAGACGCATATGCGTAACGACTTAGGTAATATATATGACTCTGGATTATCTGTGCTTGAGAATATGCTTCCTAATTCCAGGGGAACTGCTGAGACTAGGGAGTCTTTAGCGTTCTTTCTTAGCTTTTTAGCTGAGCCTGATGCTAGATTAGAAGTGTTTCAATCTGGAGATTCCTTTGTATTACTTATATTTCTTCATCTAAGACTAATTATAATAAGGGATGTTCTTGCTCCAGCAATAGAAAGTCAGTCAGCCCCTTGGACTTCGGATCAATTAGAAGCTCTTATATTGGTTCCAATTCCCAAGAGCAAGACCGTATACGTATTTCACCCTGAAGTACAAACTCAAAAATTAACTAATAATATAAACCCTACTAGCTCTTATAGGTTTACTCAGACGGGAGTTTTTACAGCTCCAGCTGGTATAACTTCTATGACTTATTGTTTAACCTCAGCTGGAGGCGGTGGAAGTTCAGGGGCCTCTGGCATTAGAGGTGGCGGCGGTGGCGGTGGAGGTGCAATTAATGGATTAGTATCTGTATCCCCAGGAGAAACTATATCTTGTACTATAGGATCAGGTGGTGACGGAGGCGATTCTAATATCGCATTAGGAAACGGATTGAATGGAGGTGATAGTATTTTATCTGTTATTTCTACTGTTATAACATCTATCGGAGGTTTTGGTTCAGATAGCGGGTCAGGAGGTGGATCAGCTACAGGAGGACTAGGAGGATCAGGAGGTGGCGACGGAGGAGACGCTGGACTGGGCGGAGGACAAGCCTTAGATTGCGTAGGACAAGTTATACCAGGAGGTAATCCAGGCGCTGGCGCCACAGGCGGAGGCGGCGGAGCGGGAGGTGAAAGCAATGGAGCAAATGGAGGCGACGATAAAGAGAACGGTATTAATGCCGCTTTAAATTCAGGAGGCGGTGGCGGTGGATCAGGAGGTGCTAGGAATAATTTATTAGGAGGTGACGGAGGGTCAGGTAATTGTTTATTAACTTGGACACTTCCAGCTGACGGATTTAGGATTGATCCTGTGTTCTTTGTGAATGCACCTAATACTTGGGGTCTTTCTAATTGGCCTTCTGCTGGCGCATATTTCGGAGGTCGATTATGGGCCGGAGGAGCACCTGAAGACCCTGAAGAATTTGTAGGCTCGAAGATAAATGAATTAGAAGATTTTTCTTTAGGATTGGGCACGCCTTCAGATGCTATAAAAGAATCCATACAAGATATTGGCCATATAAAATGGATGAAAGGAACTAAGGTTCTACTGGTAGGAACTACTACTGGTGAATATGCCATGAGATCAGAGGGTAAATCTTTGATACCTAGTGATATATTTCCTGATCTACAATCTTCTTACGGATCAGCAGCTATCGATCCGGTTAAGATAGGTGATCAGATTATGTATGTTACTCCTGATAGAAGAAGAATTAATGCTATGAACTACGAATTCTTAAAAGAGAATTGGTTGTCGATAGATTTAACCTACTTCAGCGAGCATATAACTTCAGGAGAAATAAAGCAGGTAGCTTGGTCTCAACATCCTGATAAAGTTTTGTGGGTGTTACTTAGGGATGGGACGTTATCTTCTCTTTCATATGAAAGAACTAATAATACTTTCGGATGGGCTAGACATCCTACAAGCGGATTCATAAGAAGTATAACGGTAGGGTTTCAGACGGATAGGAGTACTTTAGTCGCGGCAGTAGAAAGAATTAATGGCGATTTAGTTTTGGAATACATGTCAAGATCGCATAAGGTAGATTCTTGGATGTCTTTTATTACTGCCAATTCTTATGGTGATTTCGTTTTCATAGATGGACTAGATCATTTAGAAGGTCTTCCTGTACATGTTTTGGTTGATGAGATAAATCATAATCGAATAGTTATCGTAGGTGCTGAGTCTGAATCTGGAGCTGCCGACGGAGTACCTGGAAGAGTTTACCTAGATTTAGTCGGCACTTTATACGTAATAGGTTTGCAATATATACCTCTGATGACTAGTATAGGTTCAAGCAGAGAAGAAAGAGACGGTAATGACTTCATGCACGAGAAGACCTATAGTGAGATAGCTGTTCAGATTCTAGATTCTAGGCGTCCATTAGTCAATGGCATGGATACCTACGAAAGGGATACTTTAGTCCCTCAAGGAACTCCTATGCCTTCCGAAACGAGGCTATTAGTTGTAGGTAATACCGGATGGGATATAGATGCTTTCATAACTATATCTCAACCGCTCCCTTATAAGCTAACCGTATCAGCTATAGGCGGAAAATACAAGGCTAATAAGATATGACAATACGCAGAGAAAAATTGACCAGAGACTTAATATTAGAAATGAATCCTTTACTTGATAGTAACTATAAGGAAACGGGGCATTTATACGAGAAATTAGATATAAATTGGGACGCTTATATGTCAGTAGGTGATGCGTTCGTGGCTATAATCTTAAGAGACGGGTCAGGTAAAATTAAAGGCTTGATGCTATTATTAGTATCACCTTACTCTTATATATCTAGTCTTATAGTAGGTCAACAATTAACTTTTTATATAGAAAAGGACAGAAGGTTCTTTGCGAACCATATGCTTAATTACTCTGAAGAGTTGATGGATAAAATGGGAGTAGATTTTATAATACAATCTTCCAAGTATGAATCTAAGTTCTCTGATATGCTAATCAAAAAAGGATATCAACCTTCAGACTTACAGTTTATAAAGAGGTTAAGATAATGGCAATTGGAATTGGTATAGCTTCTTTAGTTTTGGCTGTAGGTGGAACCGTAGTTCAGACTAGGGATAAGAATAGACAGATAGCAGATATGAAAGAGATAGATGCTACCAATGCTTCAAATCTAGCTTTGGAAAATAAAGAGTCTGCTAGAAGATTAGATTTATCTAATAAGAAGACAGCAGGACTTTTAAAAGCGTATTCCGCTTCTACTGGATTTGCTTCTGGTGGAAGTACTACTGGTTATATCAATAACGTAATAGGAGAAGGACAGAAGGATTTAGATTGGATGAAAACTTCAGGTAGAAGTAGACTTGGAATATTAAGATCAGAGGCTAATGCTAGATTAAGATTGACTAAGGCTTCAGCTTCAGCGGGAGTGGTTGCTGGAGTCGGTAACGCGATAGGTTCCGGCGTAAGTGCTTACGGTGCAGCAGGAGGCACATTCTAAATGAAGATTAATTCTTCAGCTAAGCCAGTTCAATCTTTAGGCAGAGAAGTATACCAAGGTGCTCCTGAGTCATTAGTAGGCGCTGGTTTGAATTTAGCTGGAGGTGTATTACAAGGAGTAGCTAAAGCGAGAGGGCAAGTTATAGAAAGACAGAAGCAGCAAGCCGGTCTTCTTATGCAGAAAAGAGAGTCTGGAATAAAAGAAGCTAATTCAGGAAAGGAATTTTATAATTACGACGAGATACCAGAAGAATTTAGGACTGAAGGGATGGAAGTTAAAGGAAGAGTAATGTCTTCTGAAATATTTCCTAGTATATATAGTAGTGAGATGTCTTCCGCTTTGGAAGATGCTTCTCTTATAATAGAAGAAGAAAGCGCCAGAAAAGATTGGATAGAAGAAGCAAGATCGGTATTATCTTCTAAAGGTAGTAAGATACAATCAGAAGCCAATAAGGCTATATCAGCCCAGATATTATCAGATCAGTCTTTCAACTATAATAACGCCATGAAGTCCGGATATCCTGACATGGCTAAGTCTATAGTTTCTGATATGAGTATATCAGATTCTGAAAAGGAAGGGTTGATTTTAAAAGCGGATAAAGAAATAGAAACAAATATGTATTCTGATTTCATGTCTCAATCTGATATATCAGGTATAGATCAATCAATAGAAAACCTATCAAGTAAAAATTATTCAGAAGGTGGTGGCTCTCTTAACCCTGACGAGAAGGTTCTATGGCAACATAAGTTAAGGTCGGAGAAAGTAAGGATAGAAAATACTAACTCTGCCGGAGTAAACGCTGGTAAAAAGTTAATAACAAAAGAGGTTCAAGTTGTAACTTCTAATTTATTAAAAGGGAATGCGTCTAATCCCGATGCTCTTATGGATTTGGCTAGCAGAGCAAAGGCTATAGGTGCCTCTCCAGCTTTGATAGAAGATATGACTAGTGCTTTTGTATTTGCTACCACTAACGATTTCCAGAATAAGGAACCGGCTAATAAAAGAATAGCAGGCATAGATGGATTAGTTAATTCAACTGGCTTGCCTCAATTTAGAAAGGATCAACTAAGACAGAGATTAGAAGATTCTAATATTGCTCAGTCTAATATGGAAAGAAGTGATCTTATGCAGGCCGCTTCTAATGCTGGCTTCATAGATTTGACTCCATTAGATGCTACCGATCCTAGAACATTCGCTGTTCAGCTTACTAATAGAATAGCTCAAATGAGTATGGTAGAAGAAAACTATCAAATGTTTAACGGAGAGCCTATAACTAATATGGAGGCTGAGTCCTTCTCTGGGTTACTTAATAGCATGAATGCTAGAGACCAGATTCCTTATTTGGTTGCTATATCTCAAGTCCTAGGTGAAGAAGCAGTAGGTTTCTTTCAACAGCTATCTACTGACGGTTCATCTACTTCTATGTCAATAGCTGGTATAACCGCTATAAAGGGTACTCCTAATCAAGCCGAAGCTATTCTTATGGGCAACGAGTATCGCAAGCAGAATAAAGACGAAATGCCTGAGATAAGAAGAAATTTAGAACCTGAAATAGCAGGATATGCTTCAGCTTTTCAAACTAATTTTGGAATGTGGAAGGCTATTAAAGATGCTACTACTGACGCCTATATATTCTATTCTATTCAGTCTGGAAATAGCCCTTCGGTATTTGATCAGAGTACATTTGATAAAGCGGTAAATGCCGCCACGGGAGGTATAGTAAGTTACGGCTCTCAGAATCTACAGGCTCCAGCCTACGGAGTTACAGACGATACTTTTGATAGTTGGATATATAATCTAAGCGCTGAGTATATAGATCAACTAGGCGGTATAGATGGAATGAATTCTGAAACTTTTACTAGAACTCTTAGACAAGGAAATTTTAAACTAGTAGGGTATAAGCAAGGTGAGTATTACGTAACTAGAAATAATGACATACACTTAGGTAATGCTTCTAAAGGCGGTGCTTTCCTATTGAAATACGACCCCTCTGCTAAGAGAAGGGATAATAGCAGAAGAGGACGGAGAGGACGGAGAAGATAGTGGGTTTCAAATTCAACTCAGGAAGTTATAAGTCTTATGCTGATAATAACGCTAAGGCTTTTGGTGGATATTCTTCTCCAGCAGAGAACTTTGCAGCAGGAGTAGGACAAGTAGTAGACGAAGAGCTATCGATATCTAAATGGTTATTTGATGATGGTATAGATGAAAGGAATCAGAATATAAGGAATATGATAAAGGATGGAATTGTAGAAAAATCAGCTGTAGATATGTACACTACTAGGCATCAAAGGAAAGGAACCAAAGTTGATTATGAAGGATTAGTGAATTATTTAAACTGGACTAATTCTTTACCTGATAAATTAAAAACAGGCGATGAACTTATTAGTGAAAGATACGATGAATTAACTTCTCGTAGGAAGTACAGAGAAGAAGTTTATGACACTTCTTTAACTGGAGGTAAGGTATCAGCTTTTCTAGGTTCAATGGCAGCTAGTACCTTAGACCCTATTAACGTAGCCACTATGGGTTTGGCCGTGCCAATGGCAGGGGCTAAGGCAGTATCAAAATCTATGTACGCTCTTACTATGGCTAAGAGAACAGCAGCTTTAAACGTAGCTGTATCATTACCTATTGAACCGTTTGTACACTCCTGGAAGGAAGAAATAGGAGCGGAGTATACTATAGAAGATAGTCTATTTAATATCGGCGCGGCGGGCGTCCTAGGAGGTTCTATAGGGGGAGTAGCTGCGTTAGTCGGGCGAAAATTCGTCGGTAATAATTTCCTTACTAAAGATAGGGAGTCATTAGCTAAAAATATGAGCTATGACGATATGGTTGTAGAATTTAAGAAGGCAGGTTCGGAAGGGGATGATGCGGAGATTATGGCTAGATTTGTTGATGAAGCGAATCAGGCTACTGACCCTAATATGTCCGCTGAAGAATTCGTAAGAAAGACAGAGAATAGTCAGTCTGGAATGGATGCTGGAAACAAGTCAGACGTCAGGCCTATAGAGAGTGAAGAAACTGATCTAAAGGCTCAGTTTGATAGACCAGAAGTTAAAGAAGGTGAAGTTCAGAAAGACACTAGAGAAACTGTACCAGCAGATAATTCCTTTGTCCTTCCTGATGGAACCAAAAAGACTTTCAGATCGGAGATAGAAGATATAGACGCTGAAGTAGAATACCTATCAAGTAAATTGGATTGTTTAAATGGCTGATTGTTTCTCCAAGAAAGAGATTAAGAAGTATGGTCTTCAGGGGTTGCCTCCTGAAGAGCAGGCTATGAAGATTAAACAGAAATTATCTCAGCGAGCTAATTCTAAAAGACAGGTATATCTTCAAGCTATATCTTTAGATAAGGCTTCTAAGCAAGCGGAAAAGCACCCGAAGGGTTTTGCTGCCGGAGTTAAAGGACAGTTAGCTACAGATAGATGGGAAATGTCAGCTACTACAGGAGTCGAAGCTGATATAGGTGCAATCACTTCTAAGTATATGGGAAGGATGTATGAGATTCTTGAAGAGTTCATGCCTAGAAAATTAGGTTTAGATTTGAGAACTAAAGATCATATACAATTCCTTAAGGCCATAAGGGGAGAAAAAGTTACTGATCCTAAGTTCAAAGACTTTGCAGATAAATGGGGTGAAGTAGCTGAGGAATTAAGGGTAAGGTCTAACGCAGCTGGCTCCGATATAAAGAAGCTACACGAGTGGGGCGCCCCTATACATCATGATGAATACCTGATAGGAAAGAAAGGGTTTGACGGATGGTATGATTCTATAATAGAAAAATTAGATTTGGTGTCTATGGGATTAACTAGAAATACTTCTCGCAAGACTCTTAAATCAGTTCATGATAATATGATATCTGGAGGTACTTCTGATATCAAACCAGGAGTATTTTCTGGAGGTGGAAAGGTAGCTAATAGGCATAAAGAAGAAAGATTCTTTATATTCAAAGATGCCGAATCTCAACTTTCTTATATGGAAGAATTTTCGGACGTTAATATTTTTAACGCTGTTACTGATTACGTATCTTTGATGTCTACAGAGATAGGTTTAATGGAAAGGTTTGGCCCTAATCCTGATCTTACCGTTAGAACTCTTTCTGATATGGCTAATATTAAAGCCAAGAATATAAACGCTTCAGATTCTTTGAATAAAGTATACGCCAATATATCTGGAAAGACTAGGCCTACTAATAGGAAGTTTGCTGATAGAGCGCAAACGATTAGGAATTTAGAAACCGGATTAAAATTACCAGGTGCTTTGCTTTCTGCTATGCCAGATGTAATGTTCAACTCTATGACTGCTAACTATAACGGTCTTCCAGCTATGAGGGTGATGACCAAGTTCATATCTAAATTAACTAACAGTCAATCTGATAGAGCGCTAGCCGCTAAATTACATCAGCCATTACAGTTTATGTTAGATGATGCTCATAGCGCACTAAGATTCGCAGATGTAGCAGGGCATACCGCTTCAGCTAGATTTGCAGGGCTTATTATGAGAGGTTCAGGATTGAACGGATGGACTGTAGGCGGGAAGATGGCTTTCCACGCTGAGTTCATGCAGACCTTAGCTGAAGGGAATTTTAATAGTAATCTTAAAAGAACATTTAGAAGATACGGTATAACAGAAGGTGATCAAAATAAAATAAATGCTTCAAAAAGCTACGTTAAAAATGGAGTAAAATATTTTGACCCTGAAAGTATAGATAGTAAACTATCACAGAAGATAGTGGCTATGGTGATAAGCGAAACTAAATATGCAGTACCTGAAGCTGATGCTTTAGTAAGGGCTGTTATGAATCAAGGGACTAGAAAGGGAGAAGTAGGCGGAGAGATTCTAAGGGGAGTCACTATGTTCAAGACTTTCCCCGCTACTATAATAGCTAATCATTGGGCTAGAGCGTTAAGAGGTTTTGAAGGAAGTAAGTCTTCAAGGATAGGATACGCTTCAGCTATGTTAATAAGTACCATAGCTATAGGAGCTTTAGTATTCCAGCTTAAAGAAATAGCGAAAGGCAGAAAGCCTATAGATTGGGATAGCCCAGAACTCTGGAAAGAGGCTGCTTTAGCGGGAGGTTCGTTTTCTATAATGGGCGATATAATGAGTTCCAATAATAGAGATTACGGAAACTCTATAGCTGACTTCATATCTGGCCCTATAGGAGCAGACGCTCAGAAGATAATATGGAAAGGCATTCTAGGTAATATGGACGATATGAGAGACTCAGAGAAAGAGGTTAAGAATTTACCAGGTAGAGCGGTAGCTTTATCAGCGGATTTTGTCCCAGGTCAGTTTTGGTATAGTAAATTAATTATGGAAAGAATGTTTCTTGACTCTATGAGAAAATTAGGTGATCCTAATTACGATCAGAAGAAGCGGAAAAGAGAAAGGAAACACTATGATAAATTCAGAAATAAAAAATGGTACTAAATTATGGATGATAGAAATTTTTCTAGTATATACATAGTAACTATATTTATCGGTTCTGATAATAGAATGAATGGATATAGAATAATTAATGAATATGAAGCAACCGAAGATTCTCAGGCTCATAAACACAAAAAGGCAAATATTAATAACTGCTTCGTATCGGGACAAGCTATATTCCAGGGAGAAGGCGCTTATAGATTTAGATATGATTCTGTTTTAAAGGAAGTAGATGGCAATCCTATCGCTGATTGGATAGCTTGTATATCTGAACCGTCAGACGTTGACTACAACTTAGTTATATCTAAGATGAATACTAGAATAGGCGAACTAAAATGACAGTACAATCAACTAATACTAGAATATCTTACGTTGCAGACGGCATAATCGGAGACTATCTATTCGATATGAAGACCTATGTAGGGTCTTGGATAGTAGTCGCCGTAGACGAAGTTATAGGGACTTATACTCTGACCGTAACTTTAAGTGCCGATCAGAAAGCTAATCCAGGTGGTAGTGTTAATCTTAATCCTATACCTCCTGTGGATTCTAAAGTGATAGTAGACAGGGTCGTATCTCTTACTCAGCTTACTGACTTTGCTACATTCGGCGGTTTTCCCGCTGATACTTCCGAGGACGCTTTAGATAAATTAACTTTTATAACTCAGCAGTTACTTTTTGATTCTACTTTTGCGTTAAGGCATAAGCCGTACGAGCCTAAAAGGAATATGCAGATTCCTGATATTGCTACCAGGGCATTAAGGGTACAAACCTATGATCAAGATGGTAATGCAGATGTATCAGATTTGGTAGCGGTTCCGATTGAGATACTGAATTGTGGAGTAAACTTTAATAAATCTCCTTACAATGCCGTGGCCGGTGAGGCTGATTCTACAGCGGCCATACAAGGCGCGCTGAACAGTGGCGCAACCTACGTCACTGGCTGCCCAGGGTTGTACAATGTTAATGGGCTTACTATACCGCCCAACGTATCACTAATAGCGCCAGGAGTAATTCTTAACGGAATTGCCGGAGTAGAAGGCAATATTTTTGCTTTCGCTGACCCTGGTGCATCAATTTTAGCAGAAAATATCCACGTTAAAATAGAGCAAATACAGGGATTTAATAATATTTACGTACAGAATTATATTAGGTGCTCAATAGAAGATACCATTATTGATGATGTTTTTAGCGGATTAACTATAGGTGCATCTGGGAACTCAGGTCAGGCTGAAATGTTTGGGATGAAAAATGTCATTATTAGGAATTGTCCGAATGGTGCAATAAGGCCGTCAACCGGTCCCAACAAAAATATGAATATAACGTTTAACAATGTTGGGATAGAACTTTGCAGCTTTAGGCCAGTAGAATTTGGGATTGTGAATGGCTCATGGAATGGGGGATTTGTTAGAAATAATACCGTATCCTCTTTACGCGGCGCTATGGAATTTAATGCTACTTACGGAACATCTGGATTTGAATTATCCGGTGTTAGTTTTAAGGATAACGGTAATGTAACGCTAGATTCCACGGATATTTTTGTTGGGAAATGTTCTGGACTAGATATAAGAAATAACCGGTTTGAAAATACGCTAACCGGTAGCGGCCGCTTATATGCAGTCGCAACGGCTACAAATATTTTAGTCGCGGGAATGAATATCACTGGGAATAACGTAATTGCGTCCGTTGAGGATGACACAGGTTTTGCAGCAATACAGGTGATAGGTGGCCCAACTAATAACTTTATATCGAGCAACGTAATTGATGGACTGACGGGTGGGCAATCCGGGGAAATCATAGATACGACGGTTAACTATCACATTCTTAACGGTGTTAAGCAGTAATGATAGACACTTTCTTACAGAGAATAACTGAAAAAGTACCAAGGCTTAGGGGCTCTTTTGGCTCCGTAATCAAGTTTTCTGGAAGTGGGAACGTGATGCTTGTTAACGCTCCCGCTTTAACATCCAGTCCGCAAGTAATAGGAAAGACTTACATTTATAATAGGTCTGGCAACCAATGGAATTTCCTTGAAGAAATAGTTTACCCTGCTTTCGTCACCGTATTAGATCACCCGTCCGCTTATTGTGAAATGAATTTTGACGGTACAATATTAGCCATATCCATCCAGGATTATGATGCTACACCGATTACTAATGGCGGCGTGATGATATTTGTACTAGTGGGTAACACATACGTTTACCGATCATTACTCAGAGTAAATCCCAGGATAGTCCCTCCATCTGGAAACGTATTAAATATATTTGGCTTCCATACGGCATTCGATGATGCAGGAAAGACCTTAGTTGTATCCGCACCTTTTGACATTGACATAGCAGGAAAAGAAATAGGCGGCGTTTATGTTTTTGAAACGAATGACGCATGGAATAACTCTACTTATGTGGAATTATTCCACGATGAGAATGGAGAGAATCTAGGGCTTAATGTTGCCATAAGCGGTGACGGTAAGATTATAGTTGCTGGCAGAGATAACCCTACATTTGGTGGGTCAGCTCCAACTTGGGAAAAGACTGGCTCAACTTGGCCAGAATATGCCGATAGCGTTCCCATTATTGCCACTCTATTTGCTTCTGATTTTACAATAGGTGATAAATTCGGTTTCGCAGACCACTTAGGATTTTTCATCCACACTGGTGGGAATTCAATATCCATTAACTTTGACGGTTCGGTAATAGCCGTTGGAGCTTATGGCGCAAATACAGGCGGGCAGGCTTATATATTTAACAGGATTCCAGGGGCTTTTGTCGAGTATCAGAAAATAGTACCTGCATCCACAGACAATAATCTTACCTTTGGATGGGTAGTTAGCATAAATAGGGTAGGGACAAGGCTAGTGATAGGTGCACAGGGTGCTAGCATTGGAGCTGTACAAGACGCTGGAATAAACTACATCTATCAGGATGATGGGAGCTCATTTGTTGAGGTAGGGCAGATAGGTGCCCCTGTACCTTTACCGTTTAGCTATGGTGCATTTAGGCCGGTAATAAGTCCAGATGGAAAATACATGGCCGCTGGCTCGATTGATGAAACCATCAACGGATTAGTATTTGCTGGTGTAGTTAATGTATGGGCATTGGGTAATGTACCAATTAACAGGCCAGACAAATACGCAGCTCTGGTGACAAAAGAAGATGCTAATCTATCAGCAACTACAGCACAACTTGAAGATATTAACTCTAATGTTAATAGGCTGTATAAGTGGGACACAAAGAAAGTACAGAATACATCCAGCGGATTAATTGTAGTCTCAACTGGTAATTATCCATCAGCAGTTTGGAATTTTATAGGAGGCGGGTTAGCGCACACCCCAATATAATGGCACAAAGAAACGACGACGAATTAGCATTTTACTTAGCGGAACTTTCTAACCCTAATGGGCAGATAAGCGATCAAGAAAGGCTTTGGTATTTAACCGAATTAAACATCGCTCAACCATACTTAGGCGCAACACAGATGAACGATTTGTGGACGGCTTATTGGTTAACAAAGGGTATTCCACAAGGTAGTGTTAATGACATGGCCTATAATTGGCTAGTGTCTCTTGGAATACCGGCTAGACATATTAATGATATGTGGCATGATTATTTTGATTCCGTAATAGCTTACCCACCAGTTTTAGATACAGCTTTAGTTTGGAGCGATGAGTCCACTTTGTTAATCTCAGGCCAGGACATTACCGGATGGAATAACAAGGGTACTGGTGGCGCTGCATACGATTTGATAGGCGAAACTAGTGGTAGTGTGTTACCTCAGTTATCATCACAGAACGGCATATCGTGTTTAGAGTTATCGTTAATCGCAAATACTGATAGAAAATGGCTTAGACCGGCATCAGGATTGTTTATACCACAGCCTTTTACGATTATTGTTGTTGCTAATTTGGATTTAGTAGCGACTACCCAGCGTGTTTTATTTGATGGATTTGCTGGCGGGACTAGATCATATCTGCAATCGGATGATTTTTTTAGGGAATTCAGCTTTCACGGTGGTATTCCTATAAATGCGGGGGCTAATTCTGAGGACCTTCTGCCTCACGTATTCACTTGTATCGGTGATGGTGCTACAAGTGCCTTACATATTAGTGACGTTTTTGATGGGATTGATGTCGATTCTGGTATTAATGGAATTACGTATATAACAGTTGGCTCAAATTTCAATACATTTACTAGTTGGTCTGGTCGAATATATGAAATATTAGTTTTTGATTATAGTATTTCAAATTCCGATTATTTATCTATTCAATCTTTTATGCGAGATAAATGGGGATTTTAATATGGGTTGGCTAACAAGTTTATTCGGTAGTAGTAAATCAGTTGGAAATACTATAGAGACTGCCGCCAAAGGATTATACAACGGTATAGATAAGGTTTTCTATACTGAGGAAGAGAGGGCTGACACCAAGAGTAAAGCGGGAGAGCTTCTTTTAAAGTTCGCCGAGCTGACTATGGATCAAAATAGCATAAGAGCTATAACCAGAAGATGGATGGCGTTCTTAGTTATCGGGCCTACTGTGTTTTTCTTTGTCGCTTCAGGAATAGCTTTTCCTCTTGAGATATATTTTGGAGACCCAATATTTGTAGAAGATTTAACCGTTTACAACACCCCTATATCAGATCATTTTTATAAAATGTTTGATACCTTTGCGCCATGGATGACTGGAGCGCTGGCCTTCTATTTTGGCCCGCATTTACTTGGAGCATTAAAAAATGGAGATAAGTAAAGAAATGTTGATATTTGCCGGACTAGTTATAAATTTCATAGGTATAATTTACGCGGTAATAAATTCAAAGGTTAAGTTAGAGCGGAGATTAACTACGTTAGAAACTAAGATGAATATACTGATGAGGAGCACAGACCTCCCACACAGGAGGTCTGGCGACGATTCTAACTAATACTATTGATATCCATTGTGTTCTAGCGAGTAATGATTCCCGTCGTTAAATTTACCTCCCCATCTGCAAAGTTCGTGAAGACTTTCCCAGTACTCGCCTAACTGTTTATGGTCTTCGGTTCTATTCAAATACTTTCCGCTTTGGAATAAGTTTAAGTCTATTGCTATCTTTAACTTATGTACCGAGTTCTTTCGTCCATATCCTAATTTGGCTCCTAGAAGCCCAAATACTCTTGGGTCTCTGAACAGATCACCACCTCTTATTTCAAATTCTAATTCATGAGCCTTAGATATAAGCATTGGTAGAAGTCTCATAAACAGCTCTTGCTTTTTACCGATATTCATATTACCTCCTAAGCTATTGATTTATATAGATATTTATCTCTATCGACTTCTAAGCGTCCCTTAAAGTACCCCTACCCTTACTATTAGTTACCCTTAAATAGTCCCGTAGGGAGCCGTACGCGAAGCCGATTTTAGTCGATTTAGACTTTTACTTTGCTTTTATAAATCCTCCCTAAAAGCTATCGCAATAGGATGAAAAGGCTTATTATCTTTAGTGATGCTGTAGTATTCTATAGTAAGGCTTTTGCCTACATAGTCTAATCTATTCTTCATGACTCGATACTTATACGGCATATCACCATGACAAGATACAGTAATGCCACAGTCTAATACTAGCCTGGCCCAACCATCCTTGGAAGGTATGATATCAATTACCTCACATTCCTTTGATTCTGCTTTCTTTATCTTGACCAAATATTTACTTCTCTTTCCGTCCTGGTATCCTTCAGTACCCCACCTTATTATTCCACCTTCATATCCCATAGACTTAGATCGGTTGAATAGTTCTTTGATATCAGTATCTTTATTGAGTGCCCAGTAAGGAACCACTTCCGCTCTCGTGCCTAGCTTCATACATAATATATAGTCTAGTCTTTCTATGTAAGATCGATTAGATATCATATCATAACAGCGGAAGGATAGGTTTCGGCTTGCGTCTTGTTTCTTTTTTATCCAAGAGTTTATAGTCTGTAAAGGGATACCGTGGCAATATAGTTCTCCATCTATAGTCCTTCCTTCTTTTATTTCTATTCCGTCTAAGATATGATCTATAGATGTTATGAACTTACCGTTCCTAGTGTAAGCTAATTTTCTTCCGTCTATCTTTGTTATTAGGCAACGGTTGCCGTCATACTTATGCTGGTATACGGCTCCATCTAAGTCCATATTCTTCACATCTTTGATAGGTTTGGCTAGCATAGCTTTAGGTAGTCCTAAGCCATTAGTCCTTCCTTCACTAGCTTCCTTAAAGGTTTCTTTGTAACCCTTATCTACAGCCTTATTCAAGCGGGAATAATATCGTAGATTGATCTGTTCTTCAGGAGTTCTGTTAGCCTTGCCTTCATGTATCTCCTCATACTTATGTTGTAATCTACCTCCTAGGACTCCGTGTTCTACTACTACTCCATCTGACATAGTCTCTACAGACCATACTAGCATTTCACCGTTAGCTGCTTTCATATATAAAGTTGTTTTCACGTTACATCCTCGGGTTTAACTCCGGTAAATTCGCCGTTTATAGCGGAAGTTATTTCGTGTATAGAATTACAGTGAGATACGATACTTTCGTTCAACATCACATTTATTCCATGATAATTCGCGCAGTAGGTTATTATCTTTTTACCTATTCCAAAGGCTAGGCCCATTTCCCATACTGTGCCAGTATCATAGTCGTCTATTACGGCAACTACGAAATCACACCAGCCTATATGTTCTACATTTCTATCAAATATAAACTTCATTCTTTTGTCCCTTCCTTCTGGGGTCATATCTTTCAATATCCCTTCGTTCCTAGGCGAGAAATATATAGTCTTTTTATTTCTGAATAACTCTTGCTCTATCGCCTTTACAACTTTTACCTGCTTATCATTGAAAAACGGCGCTGCTATGTATATTCGTTTATCTCGTGACAAATTCCTACTCCTTCATCTATGATACTTAATATTAAAGAGTTGTTTTCATAGTTCCTTAACTTGTAAAGTAGTTACGTTTTCTGATCTAAACATATTTATACAGCTTATATCATCATCAATTGCCATTATTACTTTATGGCCATATGATAACTCTCTAAGCCATTCTCTCTTTAATTCTCCTCCGTTTGAGTAATCACCATTGGGTCTCATAAATATAAAATCAAACTTAATATCATAAGACTTAAGCCATTTAATTGTAATATTTTCGTATGATACATTACGACCTGTCATTATATAAATTGAATATTTTTCCTCAAGTTGTCTATATAGTTTACATACATCTACTATTTGCGGTGAGGATTCGGATAGCTTATGGAATTCATCCCAGCATTTATTCTCTCCTGATAAAGTATGGACTCTATTTTTTATTGATACTATTGTTCCATCAAGATCAAATATTATACATTCTCTCATTGTGTCACTCCATTTTTCGCTACTGGGTTTGCTACGTGATTTATTTCATTTATCATATTGTTACAATTTTCTTTTATTATATTAAGTTTTTTACCCATAATTCTATCAATAGTTAACTCTTGAACAGGGCATTCTTTATATCTAGGGAATGCACAGGTGCCGTACCACGAGCAGTGAACCCTTATGAATTCTTCTGCCCAAGGATGTACTTTACATATTTCTTTTTTCATTTCTTTGAATACATCTTGATAGATACCAGATGTTCTAGTACACAATCTTACCAAAGCCATATCATGTATAGTTCTTAAATTGAATTTTGCTATAATAGAAGTGTGAACTCCAGTTGGTAATATTTCTCTTGCATCTTGTATTTGTACCCCAATGTCTATCATATGAGCATACATACTAAATATTTCATCAACTGCACTTTGTGCCATATCAGGGTGATCACATGCTGCGGAACGTGCATCAATAGTTCTCATTGATTCTTGGGCATAGCTGCCTGTTCTTGTCCTAACTAATTGATGCGTGAAACTTCTAGGAACTTCACTTATCTTAAATGTATAATCAACAAATTCAAAAGAACTCTGTATGGTATCAATCATATATTCAAAATGTTCTATCTTCTTTTCATCAGGCCATCTTATTATATCTTCTAATGTCATGCCTCCCTGCAACCTTGTATTCTTTGTATATATAAGAAGTTCAAGGGCGCTATCAGTATGTGATATTAGTTTTACTTTCATATCATAATCCTTGATTTATCATAATCACTTGATGCGATCATTTGTTTAATTACTTTTAGGTCTTTCAAGACATCATCCATTAATATATTCTTCCATATGGCATATCTACCAACGGAATATATGTTATGATATCTGGTAATTCGGTATAATAAATTTTTCCTATCTGCATCATCAACTTCTGCTATCTTACCAAACTGATTTGTATTACTATCCTTAATATCAAAAATCATATTGATATCAAGATTAAATGCTACCATAATATATTCCATATCAGATTTTTCTAATTCATCAGTAGACTCAATTATTAAATTATCACCTGTTATGGTTGCCCTGTATACAAAAGTTTCATTAGTAGGAAAATATATAGTCTGGTATGTATCACAGGATGCAATTTTGCATTTAGTTACGTATATCTTTCTGAATCCAGTATAAAATGGTATATGAACATTAATAATTGAAGTAAGATTTATAATTGGAATTGTGCTTATTGTTATTTCTTTTTCATCTTTAAATTCTGAATCAAGAATGACTCTATTCTTAACAATATTATATAATTGCTGTTGAAAGTCAGCAGGAGCAATGAATCTAGTAGATGCACCAATATTCCATATACTTCGATCTGATATATTTTTTATGACTTTCATGCTGTACATATTTGATAGTCTTATATCAGGATTATTAAATTGACCATAACCCCAAATTCCTTTGTGAACTGTTACTTTCTTAAAAGGTATCCCTGTTATTTTACTTATGCTATCATCCCTGAATCTTAATACAGCATGGTGATTTATTGGAGGTGATTTATTCTTTTCAAATATAGTTGCTTCAGGGAATATAATTCCTGATAGGCATCCTGACATTCCTGCTCCTATTATTCTCATTCAATATTCCTCGAATTTTACACCTAGATCAATAAGAAAATCTGTTATCTTTTCATCAGCAGTAGGCTGAACAGGAGCAGGATTAAATTTAGTAGGCTTCACCCATTTAAGATTGCTTTCTTCTAGGCATTTGTTGCAGTAGAATGATTCATATTCTTGCTGATTCAACCTTGAACCTTGCATTGATGCACTAGAGTCTGCGGTAAATCTTATTTCTATCCTAGTCAATTTTCTTGATTTTCCTTCTTCGGACTTTTCATCCCAAGAAACCCCGCATTTATCGCATTCTAATAACGTTTTAATTCCCATTTTCTTCACTCCAATTAGTTAAGTTAAGTATCTCGTCTACGTTTATCCCTCTCCAACTAGAATTCATCTTTCCAGTCACAAGGAACCAATCTTTTTCTATCTTTGCGCTCTCTGCGATAACCCTTCCTTTAAGCCTGTCAAAATTATAACGACTAATAGAACACATAATAGAATCGTGATCGTCTTCGAGTATAATGTTAAGATATAAAGTGTGTTCATCTAATTTATAACCTCTCTTTTCCACCTTATTATATTCGTTAAGATCATTCAAATTCCTAGACATTAATCTACCTATTATAGCATAGCCACCTTCTTCCTGTATCTCCCTTATAGGAGTTGGTGCTACGAATAATCCGTACTGAATAGGGTCTCTGAAAATATGCCCCCAAAGATGTTGAGTAGGGAATAGGATATCAAACGGGGTCTCATGGTTATCCACTAGCTTTATAGCGGTCTTAGTTATAGGCTTCACGCCCTCCCTTCCTTCTATAAACCGCTTAGCCTTCTTCTCTCCTATACCTTTGATATTTGTCAGTCCTCCTAATAGCTTTCCGTTCTCTACAGTCCACCCAGACATAGACCTATCTAAATCCACTGGAGTATATTCTACCCCATCAAATTCAACATATTCCCTTAGCATCCTCAAAGCGGAAAGATCATCTGTAGCGTGATTAAGGCTAGCCGCCAGGAACTCTAAATGATGATGGGCTTTCATATAAGCAGTAAAGTAGGATATTAATCCATAAGATACTGCATGAGATTTATTAAACAACCAGGAGCCAGCGTGTTGTATATCCTTCCACAATTGTTCAGATTCTTCTCTAGGAACTCCAGATGTTTTAAGGCATCCTTCAATGAACCTTTCTGAATACTTACCAAAGTATGCATCACCTAATGATTTAGATGTTGCTTTTCTTAAATCTGATACTTCCATCCAAGTAAACCCTGCTATATCTTTAGCAAGACTTATCATTTGCTCTTGGAATACCATGACTCCATAGGTAACTTTAGTAATTTTTTCATGATCGTTACCGAAATAGCTGACAGAATCCTCCCCATTTCTCCTTTTTGCAAATTTAGCGGCTCCGCCAGAGCGTAAAGCACCAGGTCGAGCAAGAGAAGTAATAATAACAATATCGTCGAAATGATCAACAGTAATTGACTTGTTAAGCATCTTAAGAGCTTGGCCCTCGAATTGAAATATCCCATTTAATCTCCCGTCTTTAAATATTTGAATAGTAGCTTTATCATCAAGAGGAAGATCATAATAAAAATCCTTATTCGCTCCTATCAATTCAGCTGCATCTTCCAGTACAGAAAGAGTTTTCAATCCTAAGCAATCTATTTTTAATAGTCCTATATTCTCAGCGTCTTTCTTATCCATCATTAATACACCATCCCTAGTGTTGACTCCTCCAAAGTTAGTTAGAGGTTCATTCGATACTATTATACCAGCTGCATGTTTACTAGAATGATTAGCGTGTCCTTCTAATCTAGCGGCTAATTTCATATTAGGATGGTTAGATAGGAATTCCTTTCCTTGATCAGTCTGTTCAAATGTATCCATTATACACATTTGATTTCTAGCGTCTCCAGCTGATCTTTCTATCATAGCAGATTTAACTACTTCACATTCCGCTTTAGAAACTCCCATAGATAATCCAAAGGCATCAATAGTACTCTTAGCCTTATACCTATTTATATTAGCCAAGGTCTCAACGTTATCGCTACCATACTTATCATTTAGGTAGTCTAATATCATGTATCTTTTTGAGTCAGGAAAATCAATATCTATATCAGGTAGATCAAATCGGTTTACATCTATGAACCTTTCGAATATAAGACCAAACTTTATAGGGTCTACTTTAGTTATATTAAGAAGGTAACAGACTAAACTACCAGCGGAAGAGCCACGAGCAGGGCCGACCAGCATGTGTATATTAGCGTACGCCATTAAATCAGCTACTATATGAAAATAATCTTCATATCCTTTTTCCTTTATTAGCGCCAATTCTCTTTTCATTCTATCTGAATATTCTTCAGTAAGATGCAGCCCTAATCTATTTACACCTTTAAGGCATAGATCAAGTAAAGTTTCCTTACTTTCAAATTTAACCATTTCCGCTTGTTTTAAAGTAGCTGTGCAATCGGAAGCTAGCATTTCGGCTTCTTCTATTTCTTCAACAGTAAAAGAATATGCATTTACTATATGCATAGGAACGACTCTATTCTCAAACTTGAATATATAATCATCGCCTCTCTTTTCAGCCCCAGCCACTACGTGGTATATACCTTCGTCATCTTCTTCAGGGTAGAAGTTATCTTGCATCGCTATATCAGGAACCTGATCTATACGTGAGTCCTTATAAGGGGTTATCATATTATAATCTATTCTGTGTATAATTCCGGTAAGATGATATAGTTCAGGGACTTCGTTGCATATTACGAATACGTTGTCTGATATATAAAATACGTCATTATAAGTAAGCCTAGGGAAGTAATGAAACTGGTCATGAGCAGTCTTTACCAGGTTATAAATTTCCTTTAGTCCTGCATCATTCTTTGCTATATAGACCCAATAGTTATCTGAATAACCGCTCTTATCGTCATTAGGGTGAGTCCTAATCCTAACTCCGAATATAGGTGTTATGTCTTTCTCTTTACATAGTTTAGAGAATAGTACATGACCGAAAGTATTATCAAGATCAGCTATACCTAGATACTTCTCATTGCAAGAATCAACTAGATCGCTTATCTTGCCGAAGCATTTTTTAAAGCTGTACTCAGTCTTTAGGGCTACGTTTATCATCTATGAGCTCCTGTATTTGTTCCATTATTTCTCTAGCTTCGTCATTATGATCAATGAATTCCTTCATCTCATAGTCTCCAGTATCTTCTGCGTACCAGTATCCAGCTTCGGCAAATTCAATTAGCAGTTCTCTTAAGGTTTTCAATCACACATGCCCCTTTTTAACATTTCATGATATATCCTTACCAAAGCAAATACGTCATTCTTCGCTCTATGAGCACCTTCAAAGTCTTTTCCGGTTAGATATTTGTGTAGTTTCTTTAGACTTTGTCGTCTTCCGCTTATACGCATAGATTTCTGTACAGTACAGGTTTGTTTAACAGGGAATCTAATCGACTGTCCTATTCTTTCAAACTGGTATTTTATTACGCCCTTATCAAACGCTAGATTGTGAGCGATCATTTCATCAGCATCATTGAAGAATTCATATATCTTAGGCCATATTTGTTCAAATGTAGGCTTGCCCTTAAGCGTATCATCGCTTATGCCAGTGATCTGAGTTATCTTTTTTGATATAGGAATAGGAACGCTAATCAATTCGCTTAATGTATCTAGTATATTGAAATCTTCATCTACCTTTACTGCATATATCTCCGTCATATAGGGCTGTTTATAAAGCGGAGCTAATTTAGCGGCTAGTAGTCCGGTTGTTTCTGTATCAAATATTATTTTTTTCATATTTTATCCTTAGCACATTCTGTTTTCAGGCATTGAGAAGCTCTTTTGAAATCACCGTCATGTATTGCCTGATCCATTGGCCTTTCAAATTTTATTTCTTCTTGTATATTAGAATATTTTATTTCTTTGATTAATTCCAGACAGTGAATAGCCTTATTAATATCTTCAATGCCTCCCTTATCTTGGTGCCTGGTCACATACTTAACTACAGACGATTCGTATCCATCTAAATGGTTTACTTCGCAGTATGTTCCAGGTTGAATTTTATACTTAGTATAGTGGTCTCCTCCTATTTGTTTTTCTTGAGCTGACTCAGGCATATTTTTGATCCTTTAGGTTTAATTAGGGTAGGGTATAAATAGGAATGCCCCCTACTGAGGACGTGGACGGAAACTCAGTAGGAGGACTTTGACGGACAAAGCCCGACTTTATGCGTTGTGATCTGAATGGATTTCGTTTACTAACTGTCGAATGCCTTGGAACAAAGTAAGATAGCGGAAGTCGTTTTCTGACCCGTTTTCTTTTACGAAGTCACTTGCAGCGTCAGCGGACATATCAGGATTGGCACGTAATGCATTGTAGAATTTAGGCTTGAACCCACCTTCACGTGGCATACCTTTAGGACGAGAGTAGCAGTCAATATCATTCTTTTTGCATAACGCGCGAATCATACTTGAAGCAGCTTTTCCAGAGACACCGTTAAGATCACCTTCTACGTAAGCTATTGCGTCTTCCAAACCATTTTCATCTTCAAGATCATAATTTGATATGGCATATTCAACCGCGTCGGATCGCTCCTCTTTGCTAGACAGCGCGCCTTTTTCGATCATTAATTCAATGTAAGTCTTACTTACTTTGTTGAACTTTGCACCGGCCAGTAACATTTGGGTTTTGATAGTGTCTTCGTCTTTACCGTCTGAGAACGATTTTTCAAAGGCTTCGGCAATTGCCAGGTCAGTTTCGCTTACTTCGGTTACTTTATCTTCGTTTACTTTATCTTCGCTCATTTTCGTTTTCTCCGATTTAAAAATTTAACTTAGACCCCTATTATAGACTACTATTAGCCTAAAGTATACTATTTTATCGCTAATTAAATTTTCTATCTATTATATTCGGATATTTTCCGCTATCGTCTACTTGAATTTTAATCGGTCTCTTAGCGTTTTCTAGTAATTTCATAGTTGATTCTAAATCAACGTAATCTATACCTAGTGCCTTCAGCTTAGATTTACCTAATACCCCAGCGTATCCTATATAATCAGGTAGTATCCATTCCTTATACAACACTAACCCGCACATATATTCCGCTCTTATTCCGTTCGGCCTACCTTGCTTATTATGTACAAAATAATCAACACTATCTACCATATGCCAAGCATGACCTTGTTGTATTATATTATAGTCAGATGAATTTAGATATAATCCTACTCTGAACTTATATTCATATCCGCATTCAGGGCATATCTTTACTATAGGACTAACCATAGTACTACAATCAGGACAAGTCTTTATTATAGGTTCACCACCTTCACTTTTCTTCCGCTTCTTATGGGGTTTTACTTTATTTATTGGTCCAAGTCTTAAGGTATTCCCTGCATAGTCTAGTACTAGACAATATTCTTTGGACTCGTGGACTCTTTGACCACGGCCTGGCATTTGAACGTGCAAGTTGGGTGAAGCTGTCGGTCGCAGAATACCTATTAAGTCTATCTCTTGGTCGTCGTAACCAGTAGTTAACATACCTACACTTACAATGCACGTTATTTTGCTTTCTCTGTGCATGTTTAGAACGGTTGAATTGTCTATTAATGTGTCTGAGTGCACAGGCATAGCCGAAACGCCACGAGAAATCAGCCCTTCGCATATATGGTTGGCATGTTCTATATCTATAGCGAATATCAGCCATCGTCTTTTGTCCTTTCCTTTTATTACCATTTCATCTAATATGTTATTAGTCAGTGCGTCTCTATCAAAAGCAATAGACATTTCTTTTAAGCTATAGTCACCTCCTTGTTTCTTTATCCCTTTTACATCCATTTTAGTCTTAGTATTATTTATAACCAGTTTACAAATATACCCTTGTTCAACTAGTTTGTTATATTTCATTCCTGTAGTAAAATCTATAACTATTTTGTTGAACATGTGATCTTCACCTATTATATAACCTTGTCCTAGTCTATAAGGTGTAGCGGTTAAACCTATTCTAGTATGATCGCCTATTCCTTTTAAGAACTTTCTGTACATAGAGGTTTCACTAGTGGGTATAGTATGACATTCATCTATAATAACATATTTAAAATCTTCGAATAGATTGAAGTTATTACGTACTGATTGTATGCCCGCTATAGTCACCTGTTCAATAGTCCTACTATTCAGCCCAGCGGAATATAATCCTATTGGTAATTTATTTTTTAAATGATTCATAGCTTTGTAATTTTGCTTTAATATCCTTGCATCGTGCGAAAGAACTAAAACTTTATCGTCTATATTATCATTAAGTATCCTGTCTACTATACCGACCATTATGGCAGTCTTTCCGCTACCCGTGGGCATTGCTATCAAAGGGTGTCCTTCAGGCTTCCTTGCCAGATATTTAAAAGGCGCTTCAATAGCTTCAATCTGGTACCATCTTTCTTCAAACATAAGACTCGCTTAATTCATAATCATTAGTATAGCATAAACTCATAAGCCCTTGATCCAAGGTACTTAAAGGTAGATTATGCTTAGAGCAAGAGAATTTACCTTCATCTTCTATATCCCAATATTTACAGGTTCGACAATTCTTTTCTACTCTAGCCCCTTTATGGCATATATCAGAGTAATCGCACCACTTACAATGAAAGTAAGTAGGTGATGAATTAGGAAGCCTTTCAGGAGCAGAATCAGACATAAGAATGAAAGAGGCTATTTTCTCGCCTATTTCAAACTGATCTTTATCATAGTTTATACGCTTGTAGTCTCTTTCTTCTGTGTCTTTATTACAGGCCACAAATAAAATTCTCTTTAGACGTAATTTTCCAGAGTAAGAGTGTATCTGTTGCCAGTAAGCTGAGCTAAATATTTTTAATCCTACCTTAAGGTATTCCTTGTATTTAGACGCTTTCATAGTTTTGCATTCAAATAAATGGTCGGTCTTTTCCGCTGTCGGAACCCCTACTACCACCCCATCAATATGACCTTTTACATGACCTGCGTAACCTATTACTTCAGATTGTTTTAGTACTACAGAACACCCCTTGTTAGTTAGGTCTTGTGCGACTCTATCTTCTTCAAGATTACCTCTATCAAATATCCTTTGTATCCTTTTGTTGACATAGGTAGTCTTGACCCAGCGGAAAGAGTACCATGTCTTGCGTACGCACTTCTGTCCGATAGATGAGTATCCTACATAATCCCTTTTATCTTGTCTAACCATTCCATCTTCCATGATGAAATTTAAATCATTTTCAATGATCGGTAGTTTTGCCATTATTCATTGCTCCAATAACTGCCTTTTCAACTATAGCCTGTGCTATTTCTTGATCTTTGGTCGCTTCGTAGAATTGTAAGTACCCTGCTACCAAATTTTCAGGGGTTACTATCGACATTGAATTTTTTGTCAATATTAATATAGAAAAATCAGTCATAATATGATATAACGACTGACTCTTAGTGTTTTTAACAGTATTTTGTATGAATCTATCCATTTCTTTACAAGAAACTTGAATAGAATCACTACTTATATGATTTAGTAATCTAGACTTTAATAAATTGTTATTTATTGTTTCCATTAAAGTATAAGCCAGGCATTTTTCTTGATCTTTTATCAATTTAATCTCCGGCAACCCCTAATTAAAGGGGCTGCGTTAAAGGTTTAAGTTAACCGCTTGTATTCTTCTTCTGTGAAATACTTTTTGATTTCATTCTTATCAGGATAACCTTCTGATTTGGATACTTTCAGAAGGAACCCAAAAGGTATTTCATGGTATTCATCCGTATCTTCAACGTCACCGTCTATATTCATAGCTATCGACATAGATTTAAGTTCAGTTTGAGATATACGCACAGCTTCAGGATTAGGATTTTTGACGTTAAGCCCTATGAATACTAATCTTCCCGCGTATTTATCGGAACCATCTTTTTCCTCGTAAGCGGATTCCAGTATTTTAACCTGGAAATTCGCTCTTAACCCAGTTCCAGCTTTCGTTGCCTTTACTTCCGATTTTATTACTTCACCTAAATACGGCTTATCAATAGGCATGACTTCAAAATCTTTCATTTCTTCATGATCTTCTGTTCTAAATACATCTGGTAACTCTGCCATTTTCTTTCCTCTTTATTTCAGGGTTAATTTCAGGTTTAGTTTCTTTAGAGTTCTCCAGCACTCTGTCTATAATGGATTGTAGGTTAGGTTCATACTCTTTTGCTTCTAACGCTTGACTTCTATCTTTAGCAGGATATTTTCTATCTCCTTCAGTTAAGAAAAATCTCCCTTTCCTGTCTTTTATATATGCAAATACTTCATCTGTAAGATAAGGTATGCCGTGTGGCAATACTTTTCCAGGTATCATAGGGCCGTAACCAATTAAGATTTCTTCACCAGAGGGGCTAAGTTCGTATATATATTTCATCTTACAGATAAATATAGTGTTTTTGCCTCTTATATCTCTGAATTTCCTTATCATGACTCCGAATAAATCCGCTAAATCTCCGTATGCAGCACGCTTATCCTTTCTAGCTGTGCCGTCTAGCTTCTTTTCCTTAAGCTCAAACATAACACTTTCCGCTATTTCAGTTAATGAGTCTAATACTATATGATCATAATTTGACTTCTTGACTAATTCGTAAGCGTCGTTGATATCTTGCATATTATTAACATCTATGTAAGGTATATCAAATTTCTTAAGGGTCAGCAGACCTTTATCAGCGGAAACTACTATTGAGTTTTTTAGGTCTTTGATTAAATAAGTTTTGCCAACTCCTGATTCTCCATAAATCAGGATATTGGCACCGTCGGACGTTATGTCCTTAGTTGATTTTATTTTAATTGCCATTAGAAAGGTATATCATCTTCATTAACAGGATCAACGGGATCAATGGGATCAACGAGATTGATAATAGGCTTATTTTCACCGATATTATCCGGTGAAGCCAGCATCAATAGACTATTCATTTTTTCTTCTAGCGCAGCTATTCGGATATTAGCGATATTTTTAGTATGTTCTTTCTTTTCCTTAAGAGTTTCAATAATCTTGCCTAGTAAATCTATGCCAGAAGGCATTCGGATAGTGATGGTATCAGTGCATACCTTAATTGCTTCATCATCATAAGGCGAATCAGTTCTTAATTCATATTTAAACGGGCTGTTATCTCCTTCTTTAGCAGCTTGATCTCTTTCCCATTCAGTTCTAGGAAAAGCCCATACAGATATTTCGCCCGTTACTTGTTTTTTGTTGGTGAAAAAATTAGATTCAGACATATTTATTCCTCTACTAGCGTCACGATTAAAGTTGGCATAGCGTCAGTTACTATTAGAGCATCATCCAAAATTGGATTATCCATCGGTAACTCTTCATATTCCGCTTTTACTATTGAATGTTCTGTTTTTATACAATCTTTTTCTAGAGTCGTCAATGAATCATAGATAGTATTTAAGACTTGTTCATCTATTTTCATAGACGTTTTTAAGACCATCTTTACGTTTAATTTATTACATTGTAAATAATGAGTCCCTAGTTCATTTTTACCCATTGATTCATAAATATCAACGATCTCAATTCTTAACTGCTTTTCTCTTTCTTTCAGCTCCTTTAAGTGAATTGCTATTAATCTATGCTCGTTAAGTAGTTCTTCTGTTATTTCTTTCATTTTCTTTCCTCTGGTTAAAATTAAGCCCAGAATTAACTGGGCTAATATATCGCTATCTTTTCAGAGTTACTTAGGTTTTATCATGTTTCTCTGCGATCTTACTACAGATTCACGAATAGTCCTTGATATAACTTTGTCAAATTCCATGACATCCTCCCTTATCTTTCCTTTTAATAAAGTAGATTTTCCATATCGTTTACAAGTTCTATTAAGTTTATTGATGAAGTTTAATAAATGTATTTGTTCCATATTATTCCACCTCCAGCCAAGACATTTCTATCTGAGCTTTAATCTTCCAGTTTAAGAACTCAACGAAAGTTTTAGCAGCTTCTCTAGTCTTGAATACAGTAAGACAAGAGAATTTGTGAGTACTATTGAACTCCACGTATTGAGGTTCTTTACCAAAGAACGCTCCATTATCACCGACTAATGCAACTTTATCACGACCAAATTTACAAACTTTCCGCTCTTTTACGTCTGGATGGTCAAACTCATTAGCGTAATTAAATCCTGGATGTTGTATAGTCTTTATCTTGACTATCTCGTTTTCTAGTTTAATATTCATTTCATCCTCCTTTGCTGCTCTTGGTTGCCTTGGTGCGGAATATATTTGCTGCTTGATGGTCTATTAGCCGCTACCCATACCGATTTAGACAGCGTACCGCTAAACCCAGTTGTAAACTGTATATATGCCGGTCTATCTAATGTTGACAACATAGATAATAAACGTAACTTTAAATTAATCTTATTTTTCCGTTTAATAGATTTCTTTACTTTATGGTCTGATTTCTTATACATTTCATTCATCCTCAAATAATTTGGTAAGATAATTAACTGTCATATAAACGGCTATTATAGCATCAGTAGGAGTTCTAGCGGTATCGCAGAATCTGAAAACTTCTTCCATATTATTAGGGATAGTCACAGGGGTATTTGCCGATTTTACTTCATTTTCCATATACTTCTCCACGTTTTTAAAGATTAAAGAGCGATTCTAAGGGACTTTTATTTACATCCTCCATTACATATTGATATTTTATTCTTTTTGTTGCAAGGACTACCGCAAATACAGCATTTTGAGTTAAATTCTGGCACTTTTATTACTTTGTTTTCCATCATAATCGGAATTAAATCGTTGGTTATCATGCGTTCTTGATTGATCCTACTTTGCAAATCTATTTCAATTACTGTATCCGGTTCTTTTTCGTAATCAAAAACGTAGCTACCGTATTCATCCGAGCTTTCAAAAGAAAACATATCGTCATTAGGTAAATAAACATCACATCTAAGTACTTGTCCTTGCTTATTCCTGTCAATAACAGCAAAACTATATCGACAATTTCCAATAAAGAATGTTTCGCTATCTTCTTCTATTGATTTTTCATACACAATTTCTAGTAATCCAGGATATTCAATATCTACTTGGTCGGTAAAATCTAGCTCTATATTATTATGCATACCAAAAATTACCTTTTAATCTGTCAAATTCTTTTGCTGTTTCTTTCAAACGTAAATAACGTATAAAATCCGATATGATTTTATGCGCGTTTATATAATCGTATTCAGCATCGCCGGTGTTACATTTATCTGCCAATTTTTCAGTTAACTTTTTATCCATTTCTTGGTGATTCATAATATTATTTACCTGTTATGTCGTAAGTCACTTGCGGCATAAATCTCTCATTTTAAAGATTAAAGAGAGCGATTCTAAGAGACTTTTATTATCTACTAATAGTAGGAGTAGAAAAATTTCTAATCGTCGCTCTCCGATATATAGGCGTAGGATTTAAACGGGTATCGACGGGTACTCCCTACCGGCTCGCCTATTCTTTTTCGCTAGTCCTATATTAAGCTATTTTTTCAGGAAAAAGTATATCTCGGAGGAGATATATACGCCTAATAATTTTTAAACTAGAATTAGCCTACGGATATTTTTAATATGTTTGGAGAGATTATGTTAAACCCATATGAGGTAGGTACAGTATCATATAAAATATATGAGAATAATTACATCGACCCTGGTGAAAAGATACTTTCCGCTTGTTCCTTGGATAAGTTTATCATTTGTATGTATGTCGTGGGTAAACCAATTAAGGATATAGCGGAAACCACAGGGTATCATCACAATACTATTAGAACAAAACTATTGAAATATGGAGTAAATAAATGAAATTAAAAGATTATGAAAAAGCTGACGATTTAGTCAATGAGATAAGACTGATAGGATATGAGATAAATATATGGAAGGAATTTATACTATGCCCAGCAGATTTATATTACACTGATCCATTAAAACATCAAGGTGAATTTTGTCCATTAGGAGTATCGACGGACAACGAAGAATTTCTTGAAATAAGGCGTTTTGCTATGTTCGTTCTAAATCGTAAAAAGGTAGCATTGATGGACGAATTAGAAAAACTATGAGTTTCGATGTCGATAAGAAGATATTCATTGCTATGGCTAAGGGTAATGCGATGAATATAAGAGTCACAAAAGCGGAAATGAGTTTTAGGTCTTTTAGTGAATTTTGTAGCAAGCCACAAAAGGGAGGTAAACATGAATCATATTTTTTAAGAGGTGTACCTAAAGTTCAAGCGGAATATAAAAGCGGTTCAGGTAAGATATACAAGGATGGTATGTTTAGATGTAATGATAGTATAGAATCCGCTGAATTCTTAGTTGTAGACGCTGATGATAGCATTAGCACACCTTTAGAGGCTCATACTAAGTTTAGTGAAGCAGGATTAATACATTTTATATACACTACTCACAGCCATAGTAAGGAAAAGAATAATTTCCGCGTTGTTATACCCTGTGAAATGGATAGTATAGAATATTGCAAGCCTTCCGCTTTAAATATATTGAAAGACCTTGATTTAAATATTAAATTTGTTAAGGAAATGGGAGTTTGGAGCCAGGCTTGGTATTTGCCTACAAGGGACGACCCGAGTGATGGTGTATTTGAACATTATGAAAACATGAGAGGTATAGAATATGAAAGTACACAAGAGACAAGCAACGAAGGAATTGATAATGAAGTTGAAACGGTTCACTCTGTCATTCGTTCCGATGATAATATTGACGGTAACGATATTCCTAGGAGTGGCATACACTCTGAAGTTGATGGGAATGATAGAGATAATAATACTGTAGACGGTAACAATACTGTTAAGAGTATGATAGAGGTGATGAAGGGGTATTTGCCTGGAACTCATCACGCTATAAGAGATTATAGTTATGGTATGATGAATGATGGTGTTGCCCCTGAAACTATAATCCAAACTATAAAAGGCTTAATGTATGATAAGCGAGAAGGAAGTAAAAGAAATGCAGAAAGATATAACGATATTGAAAGAATCGTTAAAGGAGCAAGAGACGACAATACTTCAGATGGAAATTTATTTAACGGGAGTAGCGATGGACCAATATTCAGCACAGAAGGGGGTGATAGAATCTTCGATGAAAATAGGCTCCCTGGAAGAGGCACAAGAAGAAAGCGAAAAGTTAATAAATACATGGATAAAGGAGATACAGGCGCTGGCAAAAAGGGGAGGGGGCATAGAAATGGAGATAAAAGTGGAGATAGAAACGGAGATAAAAACTTGCTTAGGGAAGGGGAGAAAGGAGGGAAGGAAGATATTCGCAAGCGGGCATTTTCCGCTGTAGATAGAAAGAAGGCAAAGCAGGAAAAGATGATCCTACCCTGGCCACCTGGGTTAATGGGTGACCTGGCTAAGAGCGTTTATAAATTTAGCCCTTATCCTAATAGAGTAATAAGTATTGTAACCGCTTTAGGATTATTGGCTGGTATTGGAGGCCGCCGCTTTAATGTAAGTGGAAATGGGTTAAATCTTTATATAACACTATTAATGGATACAGGAGGAGGTAAAAGTGTCATTAGCAAGTTTATTAATCGTGTATTGTCTGACTGTAATCTTCTTACTGGAGCCAACTCATTTACTGGGAGCGGGAGGTATACTGGTCCAAAAGCTCTTATGGACGATCTTTATGACAAACGCTGCATTATTAGTGTGTTTACTGAAGCTGGATTTATGTTCAGATCAAAAGCAGGTGACCAAGATGGCCTTACGAGATCAATATTAGACTTGTATGGCAGCTCTGGCTATGGCTGTGTAAGCTCAGGAGGTGCTTATAGTAGTGAGAAAAATAACATTAAGGCTGTAATGAGTCCTTGCTTTTCAATGATAAATGAGAGTACTCCTGATATATTCCTAGAAACTCTTAAAAATGGTGATAAGACAGGGGAAGTGAATAGGATGAATATAATGAGGGTTGAACAAGAGACTTTTAGGTTAAATAGAGAAATGGAGTATAAACTCAGCGAGGATGTCCATGATAAAATAAAACGGTTAATGGGTAGATGTATGAAAACCCAGTCTAATGATGATGCTGATGTTACTAATCTTATAGTAACTGATAGGATGTATGAGTTCGCAGATGAAATGAAGGAAGAAGGTTGGAAATATAAGGAAGATGATTATGTAAGGTTTAGTATGCTACAACGTTCCGCTGAAAAAGTGTTTAAGGTTGCTGGCCTTCTTACTATTATGAACACTTCCGCTTGTAAAGGTGAAAGAGAGATGCCTATTGGTGATATTGAGTTAGACTGGGCTTTAAAGTTTCACGAATTTGAAATGTACGGACTTACTGACTTCTTTGATCTTTCTGATGATTTAGAACCCTTTGAAATATCATGTATCCACGTGTTCCCCGTTGTCAAGAAGATATTAAGTTGTGGGTATAAGGACATACAGATGCAACCTGATAAGTTTTTAAGGGATAAGAACAAGTTTCCGCTTTGTATGTTGAGACGTGCTTTGAAGAATTGTTCCGCTATTAAGAATATTGGCAGCAATAATATCAGCGGGATGGATAGAATGATAAAATGGTTGAAGGATAATGGGTATTTTAGTGATGCTAAGAGTGTTAAAAAGAACGTCGTCCTAGTAAATAAAAGTTTTCTAGAATTAGGAGAATAAACCCTTACGGAAAATAAGGGTTACTTATAAAATTCGTTAAAATAGGCCGTTTTTTCCCCACCGAATCCCTCCGATTTTCCCTTTTCATACCTGGAACTTCTCTAGAGAAAATCAAGGGGTTAAGTAGTTAAAACCCCAATAGAGATTTCAGGGATGGGGGGGTGAGCGAGGGGGGGGGGGCTGGGGTGTATCCTAGCAAAAACTATCTCTCTCTAACTATCTAACTAACTAACTCTCTAATATATATACTAATTTAAAGGTATTTTCTA
>VAPA010015993.1_pt1 | contig 34189 bp, 31 predicted proteins | sample 3395041 | NCBI WGS metagenome assembly VAPA01 (sample SAMN08290432, study PRJNA428436) | hydrothermal vent metagenome | isolation source: Deep-sea hydrothermal vent chimney | place: Indian Ocean: Southwest Indian Ridge | depth 1973 m m
ACCAAATGATATGTTGGGAACTCTGAACAGAGCGTAACCAGAAATGATACCAGGAGTGAGGGTCCATGGAATCGTGTGTACGTAATTGTAAGCACCGAACACAGGATCGCTAATTGTAATTGTAGTGAGATGTTCTCCATCCCACCAAATTTCGACATCATATCCGAACATCGGAGTGGTATTTGTGAACTGCAAAGTCCCTGAGAATGTGACGTCTTGGTTCAGGTAGACTAATACAGGATCTACTGAAGTTGTGAGGTCGATGGTGATGATGGCCACAGTGATTGTTGGAGTGGGCGACATTCCAGCTGCGGCATACCCAGCGGGGTCAATGTAAGCCCAGACCTGTCTATCGCCAAGAGGTATGTATCCTGGGACTGAATATTCAAAGTAGAAGTCACCAGAGCCATTTGTAAGCTCATTAAGTTGAATTGTATCCCAGACTCCAAATGGGTCACCCCAAAAGAAGTCAACTGGTGAGTTTGCATAGGGTGTACCATTGTCCCAGGTCACCGTTCCCCAGATTGTTAAGGTGTAATTCAAGTATACCGTTGCAGGGGCTACATTGAATGCAGGCCACAGGTACCCAGGGGCTACGATCACAATCGGAGGAGCAGATGTTGATGAACTAGCTATCCATGGAAATGGAGAGTTGAATTCGACGACTAAAATATAGAGCGCGGGAGTTGTTGATCCTGGAATAGTCCAACTGATGGAAAAGTCTCCAGATCCATCTGTAACATTAACCTCCTGTGTAATTCCGAACAGGGTCAGTTCGACCGTGACTCCACTATAGGGATCGTTTGATGGACCATATTCCAACGTGCCAGTGACAATCACTGTTTCTGTCAACCTGTATACACCTAATGGCACATCAACTCTTGATATTGTTGTGAGCCATTGTTCAAGGGTCAAGATATTGTGAATTGATTCGTTTGTGCCTCTTAGAAGTGTGCCACCATAATCACCGTACACGTGAATACCAGTTCGAACTGTGTCAAATTTCATACCAGAGTAGAGTAGGTCTCCCTGACCAGTTCCATCGGTTGTGATTGTCCCCAAGAATGTAAGCGTTCCATTATCCCAATAGATGTCCACATCAGTATTTGAAATGGCAGAACCGTTGTGCGGGAAGTATAGATATGCATGGATTGTCAGAGTTTCATTCTGTTTGATTGGATTGAAATCGAGGGTAACTTCAAGATTTACAGTGTATTTTACTCGAATGATATCAAAGTATGTAACTACACTGTTATGGAGAAGATCCGAACTTATGTATTGAGCAGCAAAATTGACCGTGCCTTCATCATATGTCAAGAACGTAAACGATGAAAGTGTACCTCCGGTAGAGTTAGTTATTGGATTATCGATGGCATTCCAAGCAGTTCCATTCCAAATGTATATGTAAACAGTTTCACCCGCAAGTGGTGGAGTACCTCCAAGATATGTGAGCACGCCCTGGACGTCGAAGTCCAACTCGTCAACGTATAATTGGACTGGTGCTGTTACTGTTATCTCTAGATCATAACGTTGTAATTGAATATTTGGTGCTAATGAACTGAAGGCATCATCAAACTCTACAGAATAGGAAGTCCAATTGACATAGACGGTGAGTGTCCCGATATCATCTTTGGTTGGAGTGCAGTTGTATAACATCTGGTAATTACCAAGTGCATTAGTAAACTTCTCGTAGACAAAAGTTCCAGATGCGTTAACCCAGTGTATGTAGACCTTCTCAAACTGGATTGGAGTTCCATTTGAGAATTGAAGATTGCCGTATAGAAGAATGGTTTCGTTGACATAATAGAAAGTAAAATCATCCTGAATCGATATGAGGGTGCCCGTCGCTTCAACTAACAGGTCCTCGTGTAAGGATTCGCCATCATAGACCATGATGTATGGTGAAGTATAATTTGCCCAGATATAGACCAGTTCAGTTGCTTGTCCAATAGGAATCGTATATTGGTAGAGATAACCTCCAGTAGAGTTTGTCATCGCATTTCCAATAAAGAAAATGCCCGTACTATTCTCTATCCAGAAATCTACCCACTCATTGGCTAATGGGAATGCAAACTCAGAGAGCTGTAGAATTCCCTCAATATCTACTGGTTGAAGAATATACACAGGATCAGGAGTAACGAAGATTGGGTTCAGGGAAACATCCATTTTCTTCACAGTTGTGAATCTGTGGATTGATTCTGAATCACTAATAGTGAGTTCTAATGATGCATTGTAATAGGACCAGTATTCTATTGGACCTTCATCGGATTCGAGAATTGTGTAGTTGAACTCGTAATATCCATCAAATGCTGTGACTACTGACCCAAGATGGAAGATAGAACCATTATCCCAGAAGATATCAACCCATCTACCTCCGATTCCAGTACCATTTGCGGCATGCGTCAAATACCCGAAGAGTGTGATATTCTCGTTGACATAAAGGGGGTCGAAGACTTGATTGATTGTGAGAACCGTTCCACCAGACTCAATGTTGACAGGGATAGACACGCTCCAATTTCCAGCAATATACTGCCATGGTCCTGGAGAACTCCAATTTGCTCGCGCCCAGTATGTACCCTCTGCCTGACCAAGTGGAATTGTGTACATCCAGGTAAATCCTCCAGTGGCATTAAGTGGTCTCGAAGCGTTTGCCTGAGAACCAAAGAAGACCCCTACATTTTGACCAGAGGGCAAGTGTGACCCATTGAGAAACTGGATCATGCCATCGTAGTAAACGTCAGCTCCTCTGAAAGCATCTGTTGGTGACACATATAATGTGAATCCAACTCGACCCCAGACGGTCACTGTTGAATTATCAGCTGACCGTGCTTCATTGAGTCTTGGAATTGGACCATCCCAATCCCCAGAATACCAAGACCATACTTCGTGCAAACCGACTGTCATTTCAACGAGATTCAGTGGATCAGCATAGATATCGAGCTCGTAGTATCCGTATTCGTTAATGAAAGCATTACCCATTACTGTATTGTCCCACATTATCTGAATCCATTTGTTGTCATAGTTCGAGCCATTGACAGGGACTCCTCCAACAGTCATAGTTCCGTAGACATGAATCGTATCCTCCCAGTACGTTATATGAGTGTCAACTCCCTGACTTACATTGAGGTCTCTCGTCTCACTCAAGACAAACTCACCGGTAAATTCAGGGTCACTCATTGGACTAGGAGTTCCTACAGCAAAGATTGACGTCGCATTCATCACAGAAAATGTCGAAGTCTGCCATAGCGCAGAAATGATGTGGTAGTCAATAGAGGCACCTGAAGGGAATGCATAGAGAATTTGATCTCCCAGGTTATGTACTCCCATATCCACGGAGTCAAGCTCATCATAAATAGTCAATATCTCTGGTGTGGTTACTGGAATTCCTTCTACTGTAAGAGAGGTACTTAGATTGAAGGGGTCTCCAATTTGTGCCCAGGGTTGACCACTCGTGGGCCAAATTAGAAGCTCAATATTTGGGATTGGTGTATTTCCTGGAATTTCGCCTCCGCCAAATTCATCTGGTAAAGGAGTTGGAATCACCTGAATCCATTCACCATCACCGCCAGCCATAGGAACGAACACTTCAGCCCAGAACTGCATATGTCGGACCTGAACATACCTCAGGTTATTCAATGGGTCTAGTTCGCCCAAAGCGTACCCTTTCACCATCCGTGCAGGAATACCTAACCCTCGCATAAACACACAATATGCTGTGGCAAAATCCATGGGAAGACCACCACCACGTTCGAGGAACCAGTCTGTTGTTTCCTGACCTGATGGGCGGTCTGACAACGCAGCCTGATTGATGATTAAGTCAAAAGTACTTTGGAAATACACTTGAACAGCCATGGCCCTCTCGTATACGTTATTGCCAACCAGAGAGAATTGTGTGTAATTGTTCACCACACGCGTAGTTGGGGTGAATGAGTTGGATATGTATGGATCAGTGTACCAAGGAAATGGACCATTACGTGCATTGAAGATGACATTGGGAATATCCTGATTTACATAGGAGATATCATAACTGACCAAGACTTCCTCGCCGGTTCCACCTAGAATGAAAGGCGTAAAGAGTAGACTTCCGTATGCATCAGTTTCTAATGTGTAGCTCTCAATACGACTTGGAACATCCATCACGGGTGCGTCATCTACCATACTGTATGTCTGAAAGGAATCTTCTATAAAACGGATGTTCGGAAAAATGACTGGGATCTCAATAGATCCCACTGTTGCACCTGCGGTTGCATAGAAGAATATCGAGTAAATAGTATTGATTGCCTCTCCATAAGTTATCAACTGCTCTGTTGAGAGCGCAAATGGTGTTAAGTCGGACTTGCTCCAAATGTTTGTATCGCCATCATAGTCATCATACGACCCCGTACGCCATAATTGTCCTGGATTTCCAGGCGCTACAACGAACACAACTTCATCCAGGTTGCCCAGTGTATTATTAGGAAGAGGTAGTTCCAATAGAATGTCTGAATAATTTACGGGTTCATTCCAATCAGTGGTTCCTCCAGTGAAGTTATTGTTATACGGCCAGTAATCGATATCGTCGTATGGAAAATGTGGTTCATAATCCCTAACAACGCCGAATTGAATCATACCAAAACTGTATGTAGCCCACACGAGACTTGACACTATAATGAGGGAACTAATGATTGTGGTTATACCCATTCGTTTGCGGGTTTTTGTATCGGCGCTCAATACATTATTCCTCTTGTTCACAAAGTTCGTGATTTGGCATGGGTTGTAGCATACGTGGGGCGCAAGTTACTCTCAAATGTCCTTTTCTTACAATTAAAGGGTATTTCAGCTGAACCCGATTTCGTTTATCGAAAGTATCTTGAGGTAGATTGTAGTTATACTCGAAAATCAGCACTGAACAAGTTACACACAACCAGATAGATTACACGGGGATTCATGTCATGGTACCGTTAGAGAAGAAAATCGAGCAATTCGTAAAGCAGGAACTTGTAAAGAGTAGTCGAGGAGCTCACACATTGGACCACACATTGAGGGTGTATTCGTTGTGTATGAAGTTAGGCACGGACCTGGAGGCGAATCTCAAAGTGCTGGGAGCTGCTGCGCTTCTTCATGATGTGGGTCGACCTCGGGAAGAAGAAACAGCAGTTTCCCACTCTATTCTGTCAGGTGAGATGGGGAGAGGCGTACTCAGTGAGAGCGAGTTCACAGATTCAGAGATAGACCATGTTGTGGACGTAATAAGAACTCACAGATTCAGTGAGGGTCTTGAACCAAACTCACTAGAAGGGAAGATACTGAGTGATGTTGACAAACTTGATGCGATGGGGGCTATTGGTGTGTTTCGCGCTGTGGCACAAGCTGCTAGCACTGGATCGGGGATTGAGGGATTCCTGTATCATGCGGATGAAAAATTGCTGAAACTTCGAGAGTTAATGTATACGGATAATGCACGAATTGAAGCAGGGCATCGGCATCAAACGCTAGAAGCATTTGTTAACCAGCTAAGAAGTGAGTTAGGATGAAGACCTGCGACTCAGAAAGAGTTCAAGGTAAGACTCGCGAATAGATTGGGTTGGTTCTAGACCAAGTTTTTTCACCATCGCAAAGATGTTTTCTCGTGCTTTGGTGATCTCATCATAGTTCGAAATACTCTCAAGTTCCAAGAATAATCCAACATCCTCTACATCGTCAATACTGATTGTTATCGCTGGTAGGCTAAAGAATTGACGCTTCTTCGTGATTGTTGCTACTAGCTTGAATCCGAGACTCTCAAGAATGGATGTGATTTCCTCGGCATCATTGAGTTTAACAGAAGTTTCAATTCGTGTCTTTGTAGTACTATCTATTTTCGGACCCTTGTATGTGAGCTCCACTAAATCAGTGGGGGATTCAAGTTCTACCTTTCCAAAGGGTCGTCTTAATCTCACCCTCAGAGCCTCATCAGTTTCTGAAAAGGTTCTACATGGATGTTCAAAATACGAATCAATCTGAACTTCTTGGTTGATCTTCTTTGCTCCAACATCCAAAATTCGATGTTCTATTTCGTCAAAATTATCAATTGAAATCTTGACCTCAACCTCGTATGTATCTCCCATCTGATCAACTTCTGTTAATAGTTCCTGACTTGGTCATTAGACTGTTAGATGTTTCCCTTAGATGGTTAAGCCATAAGTCAAATAACTGCGATGAATCCTCAAGGGAACAGTTGGTATCACTTTGTCGAAAATGATGAGCATCAAGTGTGCGAAGTGTGGCAAATCCTATGATATGTCCAGTGTACCTCCAAACGATGGATGTGGAGGTAGAATTGATTTCGAGTATGATCTTGATATCATTAGGGAAACTATCACAAGAGAAAGTCTATCAAAGAGGACTCCTGGACTCTGGAAATACTTCGAGTTGATGCCACTCAATGATAGGAAGAATATAGTGACGGCTGGAGAAGGCGGAACACCCCTCATAGAGAGCAAACGACTGGGTAAAGAATGGATGATGAAGAACATCTCCTTCAAGATTGAAACTGTCAATCCATCAGGTTCTTTCAAGGACAGACCAATTTGTGTGGGAGTCAGCAAGGCGCTAGAGGACGGTGTGAAGACGGTTTCCGCAGCATCCTCGGGGAACGCAGCAGCTTCCATGTCTACGTATGCGGCAAGAGCAGGACTTCAAGCGGTGGTCTTTGTCCCAGAAGACGCTCCAAAAGGAAAGCTGATACATCTGAGGACGCTCGGAGCGAAAGTATTCAGAGTGAAGAAGGTGCAGGATGGTGTAGATCCTACTACTACCTTACTTCTAGCAGCCTGTGAAGAATTTGGGTGGACCCCTTCACCATCCTTTGGACCATTCAATTGCTTCCAGTTTGAGGGCACAAAATCCTTAGGTTTTGAGATTGCAGAGCAGACAGGATGGAATCCACCAGATTGGATTCTCTTTCCCACAGGTAGCGGAGGGCTTATGGCAGGTACCATGAAAGGATTTTGGGAGTTTCAACAGATGGGGTTGATAGACAATCTTCCTCGACCTGTTGTTGTTCAACCTGAGGGATGTGCACCGATTGTAAGAGCATTCAAAGAGGACCAAGAGCCTCTAAAGATCACCCCCTGGAATTCTAATGAAACCGTTGCAGGAGGTCTCGCTGACCCCTTCCCGTGGGATGGTGATGCTGCTCTGAAGTATCTCAAACTTGCGAAGGGAGAGGTAATTGCGGTATCAGATAGAGCGATTGAGGAGTCTCTAGTGCTTTTAGGGAAGTTAGAGGGAGTGTTTGCTGAACCCAGTGGGGTTGCCGCCTTAGCAGGATTGAAAATCTTAGTTGACCAAGGCACTATTGACAAATCTGACCAAGTAGTAGTGCCAATAACAGGTTCGGGTTTCAAGGACTTGGCTACACCAGATCGACTCACACCAGAGGTGAAACTGATTCAGCCTGAAACATCTGCACTCAAGAAAGCTCTTGAAAATTATTAATTTGGTGAGAATGATGGAGAATGTAACAGAGTATATGAAAGAAGCAATCGACGAGGCCAAAAAAGGACTCTCAGAGGGCGGAATACCAATAGGCTCTGTCCTTGTATTCGATGGAAAGATCGTAGGACGAGGTCACAACAGACGAATACAGAAAGGTAGTGCGATACTCCATGCAGAAATGGACTGTTTGGAAAACGCAGGAAGATTGACAGCAAAGGAATACAGAAGATCAGTTCTTTTTTCCACCCTCTCACCCTGTGACATGTGCAGTGGAGCCGTGCTCTTGTATGGCATACCTGAAGTCATTGTTGGAGAGAATACAACTTTCCAGGGACCAGAGGAGTACTTACGTCAGCGAGGTGTTGACATAACTGTTCTCAACAATGTTGAATGCATTGAGATCATGGAGAAATTTATCGAAGAAAATCCGACTCTATGGAACGAAGACATCGGAGAGTAAGCAGAGTTTATTCGTGGAGATAATGACAATGTCAACGAAGGAGATACGTAGTAGGGCCAAAGAACTGGCCAAGAAGTACGAATATCTCCAATATATGATTGAACGCTACCTCGCTCTGTGGGGTGAGGATGAAACCCTGAAGTACCTCCAAGCCTGTGAACTACCTATCAGGTCGTCAATCAGAATCAACACTCTAAAAACCACAAATGACGAAGTTCTTAGCCGCCTCCGAAATAAATCGGTAGTTTTTGAAGAGATTCCATGGTTAGAGAATGGTTTCTACGCAGATTTCAATGATTCATCTCCCGGAGCATTGTTGGAACACATGCTTGGATTCTATTATGTGCAGGGAGTACCATCGATGACTGCTACGAAGGTACTGGACCCTCAACCGGGTGAAATAGTCCTTGATCTGGCTGCTGCACCTGGGGGCAAGACAACTCACATTGGACAAATAATGCAGAACACCGGGATGGTCATCGCAGTTGAACAAGACAGATTACGAATGGCCAGTCTCAAGAGTAACATCATCCGATGTGGGGTGACCAACTCGTTAATTCTTCGCGGTGACGCAAGAAAACTTGACACTCTCGGTTTCGAACCTGATAGAATACTTCTAGATGCACCTTGTTCAGGAGAAGGGTTGATCCCCTTAGACCCAACTAGAAAGACCAGTAAGACAATGGCGGACGTCAGATATTGTGCCACACGAGAAGAGGTGCTGTTAGATGCTGCGGTCAATGTTCTCTCAGATGGAGGAACAATTGTATATACGACATGCTCAATTGCTCCAGAAGAAAACGAGTACATTGTAGATGATATATTGAATAGATATCCCGAGATGGAAGTTGTCGGGATACCCATTGATTTTGGAATACCGGGATATTCTGAACCCTTCGGTGTTAGATTAAATGAATCGTTAAAATATTCAAGACGCTTTCTCCCACATTTACACGGAACAGAGGGATTCTTCATTTGTAAGATGGTGAAGAAGGAGGGGAAGGTTGAATGACTATAGAACTGGTCGATCCTGTTGAGTGGACTTCTGTAATTGAGCAGATTGATGGCGAGTTCGGAGATGGAGTAACAAAAAGTCTATTGGGAGACCGTGTGCCTGTCGTTTTGTCGCGAGGGGGCTCTAAGACATTTTTCCTCATACCAACTAGATGGATGTCCTTTGTGACAGAGGAGGAGGGTGAAAGGCTTGACATTCAATTCATTGGTAAGGAGCTTGGCTCTATAGCCAAGGGCCGGTTTAGAATGAGTCTACAAATTATTGGTGAATTGAAGGAATTAACCAACGCCTTCATTATTGTATCAAAACACAGTGCTGAGGCATTCACCTATGGTAGAAGTATCCTCAAGGAATCTGTTGAAGAATTGAATCCAGACCTGAAAAGAGGTCAGAGGGTACTTGTTTTGAACAGGGACCGTGAATGTCTGGGTATCGCTTCACTCTCAATCGATGCATCAATATTAAACCGTCTTAGTAGAGAGAAACTCGTTGGAAAGAACCTTGTAGACATTGGTTGGTTCATCCGACGTCTCGGCTAGACAAACATGTCATTTGTCCGATCTGAGGACTCAATAGACTTACGCATCTTCTCAAGCCTTTCGATTTCACGTGACTCCTCAAGTAGCTGCTCTACATTAGCTCCAACGCCGTAGACCTCATTAATCTTCTCCAACATTGTAGCTGCTGATCGAGGATCAGGTCTTCCTCTGGTTGCATAGGTAAGTAGACCAATGGCGGGAGCATCATGCATTTCCAGTTCAGCCAAGAATAGAGCCAATGGACCAGCAACAAAGAGACCTTCCTCGAGGAGCGGAACGGACCACTTCTCAAGCAAATCTCCATATGCAGTTGTTGGAACGCTTCGCATGTCTTCACCATCTTCCTTGAAACTCGCATCAAGTCCACCAAGGAGCAATGTTTCTGCGAATTTGTTCTCAGCTACCCAACCAGCTAAACGGTCAATGAAACCCCACTGTTCAGATTGATGTGGTTGAAAACGTGGAACAAGAAATATCATTTTCTTCGGTTCATAAGCGTAGAGTTCAAACGGAAGTACGAGTCGTTTATTCTCCATCGAAACGAAAAGGGGAAGCATATCACTCTTGATGAAACCTACTCGTTCTGCCTTAAGGGTCCTTGTCAGATGAGCTGTGCTCAGGAAGCCAACTTCACCTAGACCATGAAAGCCACATATGAACGTTGAACCTGGTTTTACCTTGTAGTTCTTCCTCAGAATGATTCTGAAAGATGAATCACTGGTAGCAACGAAAGCCATACTCATTCAATCCTCAATAGAGAGTGCTGACATAAAGAAGCCTCTCACTGTATAGAAATTTGGCGGATGCTTTTGAGGCTTTATATGTGTCTACGTAAGATTGGTATGGACGAGTCGGTTACACACGCTTTTGGTGTATAAGAGAAGGTCTTGTGTGTTATGTACTCATAGACTGGTTTAACAGTATGTTATTCAAGTACACATAAAACTAATAGGATTTCATGATTTGTCCTCATTCTACCTTATGCGCATTTGAATGCCGGAGCGGGCTTTATTGAGTACACTAAGAAAACTGGAACTCCAACAGGTCGCCCCCCGTTTGTTGGAGTTGCTCAGAAGGCAAGGACTTGCTACACTTAGTAATTTCCAGGCTCTTGCAGTTGAACAGAGGATCATGAGAGGAAATAGTCAGCTCCTTGTAACTTACGATTATAACGAAGCGTATCTTGTTGGTGAAATAGCATTACTGAATCGAGTGGCCTCCGATCATAGAGCTCGGGCAGTTGTTCTTTGCCCGAACCCATATCAAGCAGAAAAGAGATTCAAGTCCATTAGTCACCAATGCAGTCGTCTTGGTATTGAAGCCTCTCAGATTATTCGACGAAGGGATGCCACTAAAGATGCTGTGTCGGGTAGAGTGATTGTCACAACCTTTACTTCCTTTGACATTGCAACACGAGTCAATCCAGATATCATCAATGGATTGGTATACGTCCTGATAGACCGCTTGGATTTGATTGGTCAACAGGGCATTGGAGCAAGTCTTGAAACTATTCTCGTGACGCTCTTGGGAAATCCCGATATCCAATATGTCGCAATTTGTCCACCTCTAGAAGATATCGATGAACTCAATAAATGGCTGAATGCAGAGCTTGTTCATGACCCTAAAACTGACGTGAAAGTGATATTCAGTGTGAAAGCTGTTGAAGATTCCAGAGATGCTATTGCAGATCTAACTCAATTCGTACATTATCGTAAGGGTCAAGTGATGATTCTTTGTGCAAACACCAGTACTTCTGAAGAGTTAGCCCTGGAATTAGCAGGTATTGAAATGAAAAATGGTTCAGCAGTTCTTGATCTAAAACTCTCTCCTGAGCACAAAGATGACCTCAGATATCTAGCCCAAGACATTAGAGAAAAATATCCTCAGTGTAAAACTACAGAAGACTTAGGAAAGACTGTGTCTAGAGGTGTTGCATTCTTTCATGAAGGAGTTGGAATGACCCATAGAAGGATTCTCTCTTCCGCGTGGGAAGAGGGATTACTTCCTGTCATCATCATGCCAACTCGTTTTGCCATCGCAAGTGGTTTTCGAGCCTCTGTCATACTCCTGATGGGTGTGTTCATGCAGGAGTTTGGAAAAGAGATCTCACAAGATGACGCTGTCACTATGTTATCTGAGTGGCAGCTCAGTGATGTTCTTGAAGCTGCAGGAAGGAGAGGAATAGACAACGAAGCATTTGGTGTAGTTGTTGTTGATAATGAATCAGAGAAGACTAGGGTGATTGAGAAGTACTTCGAAATCGATTCGGAAGGCAATTTGCAACCCAGATTGGGAGAAGTAGATAGTGTAATGGATGAAACTGAGAATATTCAAGACCTAGTCCTCAGACAACTCTGTGGAAAAACTGAAGATGGGGAAGATCCGTTCTCAATTATAGATCGCACATTTTGGGGGAGTAGTAGCCGTGTGACCGAGTTGAGTCAGACGGATATTCAGACCGAAGCGGCTGTAGATAGTCGTCTTGCAATGCGTTCCACGAGGTCAACATTTTCAAGGGCAAAGGAAATTCCAGATAGCAGTATTAAGCTCGTATCAGTGAGGCCCAATAAGATTGAGGGGCTCGTACATAGTGGTAGTCGAGAGATATGGCATTATGCGACTTTACGATCAAAGGATGGTGTTTCATGTTCTTGTGAATCGTGGAAATATCAAGGAATTAGAAAGCATCGACTATGCAAGCATCTTGTGAAGTTTGCGCGATACGCTCTGGACAACGAAGATTCAAAACCATATGCTGCGGGAGTGATTCTTCAAGCCTTACGCGGGCTTGAGGTGTATGATGAACTTGAAACGGATAGACTGATAATTCGTGACAAGGACACCGCACGTTGTACTGACCTCGGAAAGAGTGTATCAGTCCTTGGTGTCCCAGTAAGAGATACCAAGAAAGTGATGCGAGCAATTGCTGATGAAAAAAGTGATTTGAAAACCATTCTGAAGAGTGTGGTTCTATCGCGAACTACATTGCCAAAAGATGTTGTGAAACGCGTCTTAGATAGACTTCCAGCAAAGACCATTGAAGAAATTGTCTGTGAAGAGGACATGCCTGGAATTATTGAGAACTGTTTAGAGGAATTAGAATACATCAACTCAATCCTTCAAAAATTAATGACTTCAAAGCATGGTGCAAGAAAAGAGAGCAAGAAACTCCATAACAATCTCCTAATGCTTTTAGAGTCCATGAGATAACATTTTTACGTCAGTAACCGTGTGGCGGCTCAGACCTCAAGGGTGAATTCTATGAAATTGTTTGAACACGAGGCAAAGGATATTTTCCGAGCCTTCAAGATGCCAACTCCTCTTGGTGGCTTAGCTAAGACTCCGAAAGAGGCAAAGGAAAGAGCTGTAGAGGTCGGAAAGCCCGTTGTTGTCAAGGCAATGGTACTTGCAGGAAAGAGAGGCAAGGCGGGCGGTGTAAAATTCGCTGATACTCCTAATGAAGCAGAGAAGTGTGCTGAAGAGATTTTGAAGATGCAAATCAACAATCTCCCAGTTGAGGCTGTTCTGATTGAAGAAAAACTCGATATCGAACAGGAGATTTATGCAGGAATCACCATTGACAGAAATGAACGGAAATACGTGGTAATTGGAAGTGCTGCCGGGGGAATGTCAATCGAAGAACTTGCTGATGAGAGTCCAGAAAAGATCATCAAAATGCACGTTGATCCAGACCTTGGATTCCAACCGTTTGAAGCCCGGCAGATGGCTATTGCCATGGGATTCAAGGGTAAGCAAATCAACAAGCTTGGAAGCTTTTTTGTGAAACTTTGGAATATCGTCGAAGCTTTCGATGTTGAACTAACAGAAATCAATCCGTTGATTCTTACTAAGGATGGAAGATTCTTTGCTGCCGATGCGAGACTGAATATCGACGATAACTCACTCTATAGACATCAAGACATCATTAAGAAGCTCAAGCGAGAACCTGCTGAGCAAAATGAGCGTGAAAGATTAGCAACTGAAAATAATATGGCCTATGTAGAACTCGATGGAAATATTGCATGCATCTGTAATGGCGCAGGTCTAACTATGGCGACTTTAGATACAGTTTCAGTTTTTGGAGGAGAGGCTAGCACATTTCTCGACCTTGGAGGAGGAGCGGATGCTGAGAGAGTTGAGAAGAGTATTGAGATCGCTTTAATGTATCCAAAAGTGAAAGCAATCTTAGTCAACATAATGGCTGGGATCACGAGATGCGATGATGTTGCGAGAGGAATTCTGGCAGCAAGAAATGATGGAGATATCACTGCGCCCATGGTGATTCGGATGGTAGGTACTAACGAAGAAGAGGGACAAAAAATTCTGGAAAAAGCAGGAATACCATTCCTCCAAACGATGGAAGAAGCCGCCTCGAAGGTGGTTGAGCTTGTAAAGGAGGTTGCTTAGATGGCAATTCTCGTAGACAAAGACACCAAGGTCATAGTACAGGGGATAACAGGTGGGCAGGGCACATTTCATTCTGCAGCCATGCTTGAATACGGTACTAAGATAGTTGCAGGAGTCACTCCTGGCAAGTCCGGGAAAGAGGTCAACGGGGTACCTGTCTTTGATAGCGTCATTGAAGCAAAAGAGGCAAAGGGAGCTAATGCTGCAATCATCTTCGTTCCAGCCCCATTTGCCGGGGATGCCGCTCTTGAGGCGATTGCCGCAGATCTCAATCCAATTGTCGTAATTACAGAACATGTACCAGTAAAGGATGAAATTCGAGTAATCCATGCTGCAAAGGCAAAAGGAATCACTGTAGTTGGCCCCAATACCCCTGGAATTATCACCCCTGGTGCAAAACAGAAGGTCGGAATCATGCCAGGTCATGTCTTTTCAGATGGTGACGTTGGGCTCATGTCTCGAAGTGGAACACTGACTTACGAGATTGCTGCTGGAATGACAACCGCAGGTATTGGTATATCTACAGCGCTTGGTCTGGGAGGCGATCCATGCGTAGGACTCACCACAATTGAAGCGGTCAAGCTGTTCAAAGAGGACAAAGACACTAAAGCGCTGGTCTTAGTTGGTGAAATTGGCGGTGATGCGGAAGAAAGAGCTGCAGCCTACATCAAGAAGGAATATGACCTTCCAGTTGTTGGATATATAGCAGGTAGAACTGCTCCTCCGGGAAAACGCATGGGACATGCTGGTGCGATCATCAGTGGAAGTTCAGGGACCGCTGCAGCGAAGATTAAGGCACTAAATGATGCAGGAGTTGCAGTTGCTGACAAACCCAGCGACATTGCTAGACTCCTGAAGAAAGCTCTGTGACGGTTCGATGGAATCTTTTATGGAAAGAGCACAAGCTTTTAAAACACAACCCGGCTGGAAAGCCGAGCGGGCTAACTAGAAACTATCTGTTCGCCTTCATTGAAAAGAGGTTCAAGAGATGCCAGTAGCTGACATCGAAAAACGTAGGCTTGCTCAGCATTACCTGCTGTACAAGTCCGTATGCCGATATTGTGGAGCAACAAATCCACTAAATGCGAAAAAATGCAGAAAATGCAAGACCAAGGACCTCAGACCAAAGAGACGGACTAAGAAGTAATTCTGGATCCCATGGCCGATTAGGGCCGGTGGTCTAGCCCGGTTATGACGTCGCCTTTATACGGCGAAAGTCAGCTCAATTATTCCGAGATATGTCATTATCTCACTCCACTTGAACCCTAGCACAGGAAAATGACCGGGGATGACGCCACGCCAACACTTTCTGTAATCTATTCCAGAGCAAGACCTTTTGGCTGATCTATTGGTTTTGTTTCTAGGTCTAATGTCGCAAAGAAGCCAGAAGCTAGTAGATTTGAAAGAACCAGAAGTACAAATCCAGCTGGTGGAATAGCCAGCAGTACAATCCCAGTGACGATGAGGGAATTACCAGCGATTTTACCCAAGGAATCTGCTGGTCTGAGTAATGTCATACTATATCCAGCCATTATCAAATACAATACTGTAGCACCGATTCCTATCAGAGCAAAGGCGAGATCATTAATTGAGTGTCCAGTAGTATAGAGTGTGAAGAGTACTATGAACTCCAGCGCCGTTGCAAAGAAACCAACCACTGCAGTGCCAGCAAAGATACTCTGCTTTATTTTCAAGAAAATGACACAGAACCCTATTCCTTGAAGTCCTACCCAAAATGTCCAAAGGACCGCTTCAATGAGTAGTTGTGTAACAGGCACTCCTCCATTTAGCAGAGTACCTATCATATTGTATGTGGTCAAGATTCCTGTTCCAATTCCAAAGATGCTTCCAACGACCGACAATACGATATACTGTTTATCACTCAATCAATTCACCCTCAAAAGGAGCAAGACGCAACTGTGTATTATTTCTTAGATTTCTATTCATAGGTCCTTTTCAACCCCCATCAGTACATAGTCTCGGTGAACATATTGTGTGAAACAATCGTCCAGAACAAGCAGTGCATTGATGTTCAAGAGGTTCATCATCTGTATTTTAATCAGGGTCTTTCGTTGTTAGAGGCTGGCAAGAAACTTGGTTTCGAATCCCCAAGACCAATACAACGCATCTTCAAGGAACAAGGTTGGGAAGCTCGACCATCAGGCTTTCAGAGAAAATCCAAAGACTATGAGGAAATGCATCGATTGTATTTCGAAGATAGATACTCCTTGAAGGAGATAGCTCGGAAATATGACATGCACAGGCACACTATAGGGAAGATTTTCAATGAACAGGACTGGATCACACGAAGAACTGCTGCTATAGAGAGGAGCAGATCCACAAAAGGAAGAAGAAAAATTCCTTCGAAGAGAGTTATCGACACCTTCGAAGTCTATCGACTGTATTATGGTGAAGGATTAACGATGATGGAGGTCGCTAAGAGGTTCGGCTTTAAGTCTTCAAAACCGATACAACGCATCTTCAGGAAACAGGGTTGGATCACACGAAAAACTGCTGCTATTGGGAAGAGTGATTCAATATCTAAACAAACTGCAAAAAGGATGAACAAATCACAATCCCAGAGGAGTAGATTAATACCAAAACAAGCTGTTGCAAAGAGAAATAAATCGAAATCTAAGACAAGTAGCAAAATTCTGCAGAGGTCAATCGACCCCGCTGAAGTGTACCAGCTCTATTTTGTTGATGGACTATCAATGATGGATATTTCCAAGAAATTGGGTTTCAAGTCCTCGCATTACATATCTAGTTTATTCAAAAGAATGAGGTGGAAGCCTTTCTGGGGAAGATCTTACCGGAAAAACGTCGATGTTGATGATGTATACAGGCTCTATTACATAGAGGAATTGACCAAGGAGGGGGTAGCTCGAAAACTTGGCATACCTGAATCTAGGATAAGAATAGTGTTCAAGGATATGGGGTGGAAGAGTAGGATACGATCATTTGATTCAGAGGAAGAACGTGTCTTAGCAAAAAAGGAAGGAGCCAATAAAACATCACAGAGAATAAAATTTTTGCGGGAAGTAAAATTCGGTACTAAATGCCGCCTATGTGGAGAAACACGGATGTTGGTAATACACAAGAAAGATGGTGTAAAGCATAATAGACACTTACTTTGGAAAATGAAATTTCTCCATTCAGTAGATCCTGATGGGTGGGCAGCGCTTTGTGTCCCTTGCCATAGAGGGGTTCATTGGATGATGGATTCCTTGATGTATGGATGGCAGGAGTTGGAATCGCTTGCACTAAGGAAACAGCAATCGATAACTAATACTCAAGAACCATTAGAACTTCCAAGTGACGATACGCCTTCTTCAAGCAAGTATTTGAAACTCAGAAGAAAGTTTGAAGGGGACTCTGCAGAATTACGTGATGCTTTCTTTGGAGATGCATGTAATTTCTGTGGCGCGACTTCAAATGAAAGGAAGATTCCAATTCATAGAAAAGATGGAAGACTGCATTCAGAAAGACTAACTAAGAGCGAGAAACACTTCCGAACATTAAATCCCGATGAGTGGGTTTCATTGTGCAGCAAACACCATCGCCACGTCCATTGGACTATGGCTACTTTGAATCTCAAATGGGATGACCTGAAATCAGCTAACAATGAGGAAAACTTGCTCGAGAAATGAAAGAAATGGTGGGCCGGACGAGAGTTGAACTCGTGACCTTCGCAGTGTGAATGCGACGTGAATTAGAAGGTCAAGGAGTTTGACCTAATCATAACCGGGCTAGACCACCGGCCCATGCGTTCTGGTTTGAATTGCTGATTGGTTATAAGAATGACGCTCAGTTTCACCGAAAAGAGTCACCCTCGGTTCACCATTTCTCTGACTTCTACTCCTCTATGTATGGAAGAGACTCGCCCATAAGATAATATGCAGTTTTTCTACAATTGACAGAGAAATCTGAAATCCATGTGGAATTCGAACTCGTTGTAGGAGGATTTTAACGAGATGTTTAAGAAAGAATCAATAGTTGAATCATGCTATGTTGCACCTTGGGGATTACCAAACGAAGAAATTCCATTCCATCTCATTCTTACCGAAGGTGCCAGATTCGAATCTCCTCCGGCCCACCACTCTAGTTGTCTTTGTGTTCCGAGTTACACGGCAAAATCTATCTAGTTATCCTTCGAATTCATCAAGGTAGTAGTAGCTTAAAGTAGTAGAGACGTTCTGTTGAGGGGTACTGCAATATGCGAATCGAAAAAAGAGAGATTGCAGCCATAGTTCTATGTTTAACAATAATCGGAGCATCTGTTTTTGTTGTAGTATTCCCAATTTTGAATACCATTCCATTTGAAACCGTTGATCAAGGGATTCATTGCGGTATTACTGCTCGAGTTCAATATGTAATAACGGATAATGAAACTTGGGAACAACTATGGACAGACATACATAGTATTAGCTCACATCTTCCTGACCTGCCTATGATAAATTTCACTAGTGAGACACTCATTGCGGTTATTATGGGTGAGAAATATATAGGTGGATACTCCACCGAAATTACGCGAATAACCAGTAGCTGGAATGCCTATACCGTCTATGTCACTGATTATCATCCGGACCCCGAATCTTTAGTGTTGAATTGGTTTACTCAACCATATCATATTGTAAGAATTCCAAGTGAAAGGAATCTCTCACTTCACTTTGTCAATCAAACTATTATTACGCCGATGTAATTATACCAATGAAATTCTTTTTTGGTGAACAACGTTAGAGTTATAACCCAATCATTTGACCTGCCGTTCATCGACGCTGGAGTTTGTAAAATCTCCTCCGGCCCACCACGAACACACAGCAACAACAGAACGGTGCTTTACAATGCCAAAACAAATCTATGATGTCGAAAAGTTCCTCGAGATGTCGGAGGATGCAGAAGAGTGCAGAGTCAAGAGGGCCAGTGGACAGGTCAAGCTGAAACTCCGCACGAAGAAGTACCTATACACAATTGTTGTTGAGCCACAGAAAGCTGAAGAGATTCTTCAGCAAATCAAGTGCCAGATAGTTGAGGCACGAAGTGTAGAGACAGAGGATTAAATCTCAACTTTTTCGTTGATTTCTGGAACATGTGCCACGCATTTCCGTTTTTCCAATTTTTCAGCTAATGCGTCGCAAGACTCTGATTCACCATGGATCACGTAGAATTCAGGATCTCCAGGAATATTGGTGAGCATATCCATCATACCCTTGGAATCTGAATGAGAAGAAAGATGATGTTGGCGAATATCTGCAGTCACTTCAAAGAGTCGACCGCTTACTGTTACCTTCCCCGTAGCTAGCATTTCCGCACCAGGAGTCCCGGGAATTTGGTAGCTGACAAGAACAATTGAGTTCTTCGGGTCATCATGAAGCATTTTGAAGTAGATATGTGATGCACCTCCCTTTAACATCCCTGCAGGAGAGATGATGACTCCTCCTTTCTGCACTGCTTTAGTACGATCTCGATTATCACGGATGATATGGGTTCGCTTAACAGCTCGCTGAAATGCTTGGGGGCTCTGAAGGTATTCTGGATGTTTCACAAGAATCTCATCGACACCTCGTGCCATCCCATCAATGTACATTGGATACTTGCGCGGAAGTTCATGACCTTCAAGAATGCACATAATCTCCTGACTTCTGCCCACTGCAAATGCTGGAATCAGAACAGTTCCCCCTCGTTCTAGTGTCTCAATCACTGTGTCTACGAGGGCAACCTCGATGTCTTCTCGTTTTGGATTGGCTCGACGAGCATAGGTGCTCTCAGTGACGACGACATCATGTTTCGGTAAATTCTTTCTGGCACCAAGATTCAATTGAGACTCAGTCGCATTGAAATCCCCAGTGAATAGAATTCGCTTTCCATTGACCCTGACTGAAACCATTGCACTACCAGGAATGTGACCCGCATTGAACAACGTCATCTCGAAATGGTGACCCATAGGAATTGTTTGCTCGTAGGCAGTGGCTTGACTTTGTCGTTTGACCAGTGCTATATCCTTACGAGAATAGGGCAAAGGACCCCTAGAAATCTTGTACATATCCCGAAGTAATAATGTACACAAATCACGAGTGGCAGGAGTGCAAAATAATGAGGCATCACTCTCAGCCAATACTCTTGGGATACCACCGGAATGATCGAGGTGAGCGTGAGTCAACCCTATTCCTTGTAGAGTATCAGTTGGGACCATATCTGGAAATGAAGGAGGAGTAGTAAATTTCACTCCATAGTCCACTAGAATGCTCTCGTCGTTCTGTTCTACAAAGAATCCAGAACGCCCGATTTCTCTACAGGACCCAAGAAATGTTAGATTTGTCAATAATTGTTACTTCCCTGAGCGGTGTCAATACCAATCCAAGAAAAGGTTTTGCAATGCGCCATGCGATTGCGTAACTTTTCAAAAATAGTGTAAATGTCTATCATAATGTGGAAAGATACGAGTAAATAACCAGTCTTGGGAACAGGATTGGGAGTGAACTCGACTGGCCCAAGATATGGGTCAGAGATTTATATGCTATGGTGAAACGCGATGGCTCGGTCCAAGGGTGTGACAATCTCGGTGAAGGTTCCCATAAACTGGGACGCGATGACTGAGAGGTCTCGACAGAGACTTAGGCAGATCGTCGGACGGGACACCAGAGTGATACGTGCATTTCTCGGAATTATTGAACAATATGAAGACATGTTGTTGACAGGCAGTAAGAAGAATCGGATTCGTGTTGGAGAACTTGATAGACTCACAATGACTGCTCTCAAGGTCAGGACCGGATACAGTCAGAGACCGTCAGTTCCCCATGATTTCAAGTTAAGGTTTCCCAGGATCTCACAGAACGAGATGACTGAGTGTCAGCAAACCTCGGTTGCACTTTATGAGAGTTATCTTGCTTTGAGAGAGATGAAGGGATTGTACACCTCACGCCCCACTACAGTCACTAGTAGCAGACGGATACCAAGGTGGGTGTTCTCTCAGAGGTTCAGACTGATTGAGAAGAGGACAGCTGTCTCTCGATGGTGGCTTGATGTCAGGGACTCCCTTGACTCAGTGCGGGAAGGCAGAAAACATCATGACAGACTGAACATCCCTCTCAGGATGTCCCCTTTCCATCTGAACCAGATCAGATGGGGCGAGGTGAAGGCAGTACAAATCTTTACTGACAGGAAGAGAAAGTGGTGGGTGTCCATTGCTGTCAGGGTAGCGATTGATGACTCTCAAGAAAATACACTTCCTGTTGCCATATTTGGAATAGACCTAGGAATAGAGAAAGCTGTATGTTCGACTCTTCTCACTCCTGAGAAGACAAGGGAAACCCGCTACTTTGTCCAGAGAGAAAAGGTCAATGTCCTCAAGCAGTATGACAAAATTGTTTCAGATCTGCAGAGAGAGATGCACACCCGGAGGAACAAAGGACTGCCGAATGACTGGGTTGCTGAGAAGCTCCGTCGGATGCGTTCCAAGCGAGAGAACGTTGCTCGCGAGTATGATAGAGTCCTTAATCGTCAGCTTCTCGACTACATCTCCAAATTGTCCGAGAAGTACACACTCTACGTTGCCATTGGTCGCCTGAAAAATATACGAATGCGTGCGAAGCGAGGAAACTACCGGGGGCGAAGGTTCAGAGGGATGATACACTCCTGGGCCTTTGCCCGAATTACCAACAGTCTGAAACATGGACTGGCTCAGCTTGGTTGGTCTGTGAAGGGAAAGAACTCCCGATTCCGAGCTGTTCCTGAATCATGGACCTCTATCATGTGTTGGAAGTGTGGAAAAAAGGGTAAGAGACCCAAGCAGAACTACTTCCAGTGTCCTTCCTGTGGTATCAGAATCAATGCTGACAAGAACGGTAGTATCAACATTGCTGCACGCATGTTAATGCTCACAAAGTCACTGCACTCTGTGAGAGGACTAGGTATGTGGACTAGGGCTCTAGATAGAGCTCGACGTGCGCGGCTGAAAGCCCGAAGGAGGAAGTCTTCCAGAGGGAAGTCCTTACTCTCCAAGAAGGAACCAGCATCAGGTCCCGGAGAGTCCGCGGCTGTTCACTTTGCTCAATCGAGCCTTGCCAGTTTCAGCGATGGGACTGGTGAGAGTGATGATGACCCCGCCGTGGTAAGAACTGTGGAAACGCTCTCTGTGGTCGGAAATGATGCCCCGACACCAACACAGGAGAAGGAAGCCAGGTCTTCAGGAGGGATCCCATCCCGATGATAGTTGACAATGCTCCTGCTAATCTTTGTGTTTCTTTTGAGATACAAAGAGGCGGTGACGCTGGCAGGAGAAGGGTGGAACACAGAAATTTCTTGCAGTTGAGATCACTCACCAAATTGTAAGATTTAGGTTATGAAATCTATATCAGACCATATTCTGGTCTATGATTGACAACAGTAGTAGGCGGAGAACTTCCGAAATCTATATCAGACCGGAGCCTATTCAGGTTAATGATTGGCAACAGTAGTAGGCGGAGAAACTTCGGTTGACGGAGGAAAACACTGACGAAAAGTCGAGCAGCAAAAAAGCCGACACTGAAAAGCTGCGGGACAATATGGATTGCATCTTAGTGGGTAATAAGAATGTCATGTCCTATGTCCTAGCCTGTGTGACCTTGTTTAACAAGGGCGCAGAGGAAGTGGCCATAAAGGCTCGAGGCAGACTGATCAGTAGAGCTGTAGATGTTGCAGAGATTACGCGTCACAGGTTCATCACAGACCTTTCAGTGAAGAGCATAGAAATTGGGACTACCACCGTCCAGACGGACAAAGGTAGTGACTTGAATGTATCAACGATTGACATTGCATTGTCCAAGTAATCGGATTCTTTGCTATTCCTCGCCCGGAGCGCTGTCCTAACTGAGCCTTCGAAACTGGCGAGGAAAAAAAGATGCGACTACCTGTCTGTACCTTTGATCTGGAATCGGATATGCTTTGCACAAATTGTCAGGCAAGGCTTAATCGAGGAGAACTTACACATTTTGAAATTGAATTCAGTAAATGGATGCTAGAGAGAGAAAAAGAGTATCCGGGTCTAGTGGATCTCACACTTCAGAGGGCAGCAAAGGCTGGAGACAGGCTTATTCTTGTTGTGAAAAAGAGAAGTAAGGAGCTCATTCTTGGTGAGGACACACTAGTCAATGAAATGACAGAGCAGTTTGGGGAGCCGCTAGTAGTTGAAGGTCCGACAAAGCTTCGCAGGATTATTCGGGAATTCATACACCCTGCAAACGAGGTTGGAGTAAATAGCCTGTATCTTCCTGATGGTTCCAAAGAGAGTATCGTAAAGCTGCGTGATGAAGATCGTGATAGAATCTCCTATACTACCGATGAATTGCGTCTCATAGTATCAGCGGTGATGGGAGAATCGGTCCTCTTTGAGTATCAAGAAGAGGGGATTAAGACTGAGAAAGATGATGAATCCTCTGATGAGTTTGATCAGCGAATGGACGAGTTGTCTAAAAGAAGGTATTAGACGCGGTTAATCGGGTGGTTCTTCATAATCTCTCTCATCACAACCGTTGCGTATGAGCCCTTCCGTAGACTGAATTTTACTAATAGCCCATCATCGGAATGAGAGGATTCTATATCGGTCATGATTATCGATGTTAGATGTAATCCCCCAGGAGCATCTAATGCCTTCATACTTGCATTCCTGAAGTCCCGTAATTGAACATCTTCATCCTTGAGTGCCTGTTTCACAAGGTCTGTTTGAATTGACTGAGGCAATCTGGTTGAATACCCCGGTACTGGAGCTGCAAGCCCATACTCTCCTGATACAACTTGTCGTTCTCGCTCTTCAAGGGTAGAATCAGTAACAAAGAGCCAAGCGTCTCTTCCTGAGTGCGTTTCATCGAGCTTGATTAGAAAATCGCCGACTTGCGGTTTGTCAATTGACATTTTCAACCTCGCGCGTTCACTAATTAGTCGATTGAATATGTATGACTGAAAGGCATGAACCTGTAATGTAAGCATCTTGGGAGGTATTTTTTTTATTGCTCTCTCGAATTCTCCCGGATGTTTCATCAGGTGCTTCATTACATCCTTCTCATAATTCAACTCCCGGGGGAAAGAGTCAATGATCTTCTCTGTTGGAACCAGATTTTCTGATAATTCCGTTCGAATGTCAGTCAATTCTTCAGACTCGTATTCGCTAGTCGTGGATAACATTATTCGAACTGCGTTTTCGAAATCTCGGTGGACTAGGGCTTTACCTACAAGGTGAGTATATGGTCGTGTCACACCAAATCGTTGAACTCCAAAATAGTTCAATACAGGGGTGTTCAGGAGCTGTTCTGTAACCTTTAGCGCAGTATCACGATTAGTGGTAATGTCCTTCAGGAGAATCGTAAAGCGGTTTCCCCATAGGTCACCAATCTGAATTGGATGCCGGGTGTAGCGAATGTCTCGAATTGCAATTCGAGAGAGTTCAAGAAACGGAAGAGTTTCTGCAGCACTTGAGGGAACACTCATAGTTTGTGCTGTGATTGCTCGTTTATCCTTGAGACCTGCATATGTGACAAAATTCCGTGAAATCCTGAGTGATGCAGCCAGAATATTGGAGAGGTCCATTGTCGCAAGGCCCATCTTTTGGATTGTAAATGTCAGGAATCTTGATCGCTCACCATCAATAGTCTGCGGAGAGCTTGTGGTACTGGGCCAATCTTCTATGCTGAGAATATGATTGTCAGGATTGATCTCTTGAACGACAAAGTCCTCAAACCGTACCTTCAGTTTCCCACCAATTCCCGGTGAATCTGTTGAATATAGCTCCATCCCCAACGATTTTTCAAGAGGATGTGCTTCTTTCATTTCAATTCCTCAAAGCAGCTTGAGGTCACCAGTCACTTCATCAATTATCTCTGTTTTAGCTGGACCAATACCGAGAACTGTAATCGTTCCAGGAGGTAGTTCTGTCATCCCAGCATCTCTGATTAGAGCATGAGGAAGGCTATTGTTTACAGCTTGCCGACGCAGCTCCAAAAGCTCCTCTTCAGAAGTGACCTTCACTGCTACTTTCTTTTGTCCTTCACGTAACCATGCCTTCCAAACGTCTTGTTTGTGAACTCTGGTCTGCTCAGTGGCAGACACGGACCCATGCGCGACTTGGACTGCAATCTTTCCTTTGCTCATTTCAAGATCTGTCCGCACGGCAATGACCTGTTTGTAGGTGAATGATCGGGATATCACATGACAGCCTCCTTGTAACTTGAACTCATAGGTTCACCTAGGAGAGAGTTAAAAAAGGTGCTCAAAGCACAGATAATCTGGGTGTTTACTTGAGTCAAGATGTTATCGTCATAGGAGGTGGTCCCGCAGGTTTACTTGCAGCCTCAAAGATAGCTGAGAAAGGCCATAGTGTGCTCGTGTTGGAAGAACATCCAGAAATAGGAAAACCAGACCACTGTGCAGGGCTCCTTAGCTCCTCAGGCCTGAAATCTCTAGGTCTCAAACCGCCTGATGAGGTTGTTCAAAACACTGTTTCAGGAGCTCGAATCTATGCTCCTTCAGGTCATTCCATTCTTGTGGAGAGAGGTCAACGTGAGGCCCTTGTAATAGATAGAAGAAAATTCGACTCCTGGCTAGCTCAAGAGGCTTCAAGCAAAGGAGTCATAATATCTACTAATTGCAAGGTAGTGGAGATTAGTAAACAAAAGGATGGACTCCGGACCATACAAACCAAGAATCAAAATTACCAAGTTCCAATAACCGTCATTGCTGAAGGTGCACGGTCAGTTTTAACAAAAAAGACTGGATTATCCACCCTATCAAAAGGTAGCAAGTATCCAGCCTATCAATACGAAGTAAAAGGAATTGAAATTGAAGAGAATCTAGTCGAGATGTTCTATGGAAGAAGACTTGCCCCCGGTTTCTTTGCGTGGATCATCCCACTCGGTGGAGGAAGAGCTAGAGTTGGACTAGCATCAAAAAACAAGTCGAAGATCAGACTTGATGCTGCGATGCGGAATCACCCAATCATCAATAAAAGGCTCAAGAATGCCGTAGTAGAACGAGGTATGGGAGGTATCGTATTGGTCAGTAAACCGATTCCTAGATTATCAGCCGATGGGCTAGTAGTGGTTGGAGATGCAGCGGGTATGGTGAAGGCAACCACAGGAGGCGGCGTGATAGTTGGAGGGTTAACTGCTCTTGAGGCTGGAAGAACAGCAAATGAGGCTTTTCAAGAGGGGAATCATTCAAGGAAGATACTCTCCAAATATGACAATCGATGTAGGTCTCAATTTCATAGAGAGCTAGAAACCATGTATCTGACTCAAAAAGCACTCTCGTCACTCACTGACAAAGGGCTTGATTCAGTTATCAAAGACGCACATGAATTAGGACTACTGAGCATCGTGAGAAAAGAAGGAGATATGGACCTGCAGAGAAGAGTGATACTAAAGCTCATCTCTGACCCACGCATGGTATTAGTTGGTCTGAAAGCGGTGAGATACATCAATCCGTTCCTCTAGATTTATGAACTGAAAGAATCACGAACTGAGTGAGGAAACGACAATGACAGTGCCTAGTGAGAGCAGAGTACTTGACTCTACCATAAGTATGCTCGAGAAGCATCCACTCTGTGATAGGTGCCTTGGTCGACAATTCGCCTGGCTCAGTACTAACACATCAAATGAGGTCAGAGGCCGATCGTTGAAGCTGATCCTGTCTATGATTGCGGATGAAAATATGAAATCGGGCAATGGTGAACATGGAAAAACCACAATCAGTCTGTTAGCTGGCAAAGGAATGTTTGCACCAGCACAGGCAATAGCTGAAAAGAATTCCATAACGTTCAGTCAGGAGAACAAGTGCCATCTCTGCTCAGTGAATGGCCAATCAGTCTTCGAAAAATTGGATGAAACAGCCCAGAAAGCATTAGAACTCGTCAAAGAGATAGAATTTGATACATTCCTAGTTGGAACTGTGACAGCACCCATTCTTGATGATAGGCAAGATGAGCTAAGAGCGGATCATTCTCTCCTTCATGCTGAGGCCTTGAAGTCTGATTTTAGTCGTGAGCTTGGAAAGAAAATTTATGATATTCTTGGGAAAGAAGTGAACTTTGAGAAACCTCACCTTGTGTTTCTTTATGATATGGTCAACGATAAAGTCCTAGTGCAGATAAATCCAATTTTCATCTACGGAAGATATCGGAAACTTATGAGAGGGATTCCACAGAGTAAATGGGACTGTAAGGAGTGTAAGGGGAAGGGATGTAACGAATGCAACGGAACAGGAAGGAGATATCCTGATTCCATCTCAGAATATGTTGGAGTTATAGCTCAGAAGTTGACGAAAGGTACGAGATTCAAGTTTCATGCAGCAGGTAGGGAGGATGTAGATGCGCTCATGTTGGGGGATGGTAGACCTTTCGTTGTAGAGGTTTCAGAACCACAGGTAAGAAATCCCGACTTGAAAGCGCTGACGAAGACAATAAACAAGAAAGCTAAGAAACGAATCCAAGTTCAAGACCTTCATATGACCAATCGAGAACATTCTCAAAAGCTCAAGGAAGATGCTTCCACAAATATCAAAGAGTACACAGCTGTCATCGAAGCTGACGATGTTGTGAACAAGACGGATCTGCAAAGAGTGGAGAAGGAGTTCTTAGACACTGAAATTGATCAGAGAACACCTATACGCGTTTCACATCGTAGAAGTGATCTAGTAAGAAAGAAACGAATCCATGAGATACGCCTCAAGAAACATTCAGATAAGACAATAGAAGCGTTCTTCAAAGTGCAGGGAGGAACTTACGTAAAAGAACTAATCTCTGGAGATGAAGGAAGAACAGTTCCTTCAATCGCAAGTATGCTTGGTACAGATTGTGTATGTAAGGAACTAAATGTTACCGCAATCTACGAAAACACACTATAAACCTCGAAATTTCTAATAGCTGTTGCGAAATCCTTAAGTGGTGAATCAAGAGGTCTTGCTGGAACTCGGGTGTGGATTTTAGTATATTCACACATTTCGAGTATGAAATTATTGCGAGTGATCCTCCATGGTCAAAAAGAGTCATGGCTACAGAGCCCGAACACGCAGCCTGATGAGCAAGAGAGTACGACAGCGGGGACTCAGCTCACCGAGTAAAGTATTGATTGATTATGAAGAAGGTCAGCATGTTGATATTGTCATTGATTCCGGCTTTCACAAAGGTATGCCGCATCGAAGATATCAAGGCAGAACTGGTGTCGTTACAGGTTTGAGAGGGCGAGCGGTAATTGTCGACGTAGGACTTGGTAAAGCTACAAAGACACTCATAATCAGACGCCAGCATCTCCAACCCAGTAGAGGGAGTTAAAAAATGCCTAAGGAGATTATCAGCGAAAAAGAAGTAACTATTCCACAGGTCAAAAAGCTTCTTACCCAGAGGGGAAAGGAAGGAGAGCTTTCTTTCCAGCAGTCTATCACTCTTGAACACGCGGGTACATTTTCAAGAATGGCCCCGGCGGTATCACTTAAGGTCGCTGAAAAGTTAATCAAGAGCTATAATTTGAACCGGTCACAAGCAGTACAGATAGTGAATATTGCTCCTACAACTATTGAGGAACTCAAGTCTATTCTCACGTCACGGTCAACTAGTCTTTCTGATGAGCAATTGATTGAGATTGTAGACCTCGTGATTAAAAACAGATCATAGTTTTCTCTAAATCTGATTGGCGTAAAGTGTTTCCGAGTCCGATGAATTTTTATCCAAACAAGTCCAACTGTTTCATAATGTACCCTAATAGCGATAGGAGTGTTTACGTATGGAAGAACCACAGAACAGGATGTTTGAGACGCATGCATATATCCTGTCAGTTGTCCCACCAAAAGAATTCCTCCGTGATTCTCGCCCTCGAGGCGACACTGTAGCTCAGGGTATTGGAGAAACTCATTTTACGTTACTTGAAATGATTCCCCAAAGAGGGGTTAAGTCGCATCCGCAAGAACGAGTATCAATCACTAGAAATGCTCAGAGCAAGATAGACCATGTAAAGAGGAGAATATTCTACGATGATCTTGTTCCCGAGAGTGTTGCAGAGCTGGCTCTTGTAATTGAAATAATAGTGACAAAACATGAGCACAAGTACGTTCAATTCTTCAATGAATCTAATCCAATAACTACTAGAATGCATTCATTACAACTTCTTCCAGGAATTGGACAAACACTCATGTGGGCTATTCTTGAGGAACGGAAACGAGAGCCGTTCAAGAACTTCGAGGATATTGCATCCCGAACAAAACTGCAGAACCCTAAGAAGATCATCACAGCCCGGATAATTGATGAGCTGAAAGAGGATGTAAAACGCTGGCTGTTTGTAAGACCACCAAAACGGGAAGAAAACGAACGCGATTATCGTGACCGTCCACCAAGGCGATAAACGAAGACCCAGGTGAGGCATCTGTCAGACGAGATTCGTACACTTCTAAAAAGGTACAAAGTGCAACCCAAAAAGAAATTCGGACAGAGTTTTCTTAATAGTCACATGGTTGCAAGAGAGATCGTTAGGTTAGCGGATGTATCATCTCAAGACCGAGTTCTTGAGATTGGGGGAGGACTGGGAATGCTAACACGGTGGATTGCTGCTGAAACAGGAGAGATTCACGTTATTGAGGTGGACCCAGGACTTGTAAGAGCACTACATGATGTGGCGAGAGGGTTCAATAATATGCACATCATCAAGGGTGATGCGCTGACTGTTGACATCCCTAAGGTTAACAAGGTGATTGCAAACCTCCCATATAGCATCTCATCAGGTATTACATTTCGACTCTTGAAAGAAGTCGAGTTTGAGATTGCAGTCCTAATGTACCAGAAAGAGTTTGCATTACGATTAGTTGCAGAACCAGGAACCTCAGAATATTCACGATTGTCTGTCAATGTGCAATACCACGCTCAAGTCGAGTTGCTGATGGATGTGTCTGCAGACATGTTCTATCCAGTGCCTGCAGTTGACTCCACTGTTGTGAAAATTACTCCACGGAAAGATGGCCCATTTGCGAAAAACGAGTCTATATTCCATTGGATGATTGGCGGAATCTATCCCTATCCAAACAAGAACATCCGTAAGGCTTTGCGAATCTGGTTCCGGAACCTCGGACTTGATTTGGAACTATCTCAGGAGGTATTGAAGCGAGCGGAGAAATATCTAGAGGGAAATGAGAAACTTCGCTCTCTGAGTCTTGAGAAATTGATTCATGTTTCAGATGTTCTCCTAGAGCTGATTTCAGAAGGGCTCATCGTAGGTCCATGAGTGTGAGAAAGGTGGTTGATTATCAAAACTTCATTGTCTTTCCAGATGTGTATCCTCCATCTGGAGACACCTATCTCCTTCTGGATTCAATTCGGATTACCTCAGATGATGAGTTTCTTGAGGTTGGATGCGGGGCGGGGCTCATTACACTAAAAGGAGCGGAGAGAGCCCGAAGTGCGATAAGCATTGATGTTTCTATCGATGCAGTACGCAATACAAAGGAGAACTTGAGAAGGAACGGACTTGATCAAAATTGTGCTGTATTCCAATCGGATCTACTCAGTTCAATTGACTCATCTACAAAGTTCTCTCTAATAGTTTTCAATCCACCATACCTCCCTGATGATGACATGACAACAAGTCTAGACCATGCTCTCATTGGAGGATATACAGGAGCAGAGGTAACTAAGAGATTCATACCGCAAGCAGCGAATCATTTGATTAAGGGTGGACGTGTGTATGTTGTTGTATCCACCCTTGCAGATAACGAAGCTATTTGGAAGACTATGAGTGACTGCAGTTTGAGTGTTGAAATAGTCTCAGAAAAACCTCAATTCTTTGAAAAGATACAAGTATTCAAGGGAACACTCAAAGAAAGACCCTAGGGAAACGATTTTATGAAACTACACGGGGCCTAGATGCATTCTCGAGGTCTCTACGAGGGAACCAGATATGTCTGAAAAGAAATCGACCAAGTCAAAGAAGAAACCAGAAGCAAAGAAAACCACAGCGACTAAGAAGAAAGAAGAAACTGTTGTAGGAAAGGATAGCTTGATCTACGTGGACTATAGTGCCACAACAAAAGATGATGGAGTTGTTTTCGATACTACAATGATGGAGGTCGCAAAGGATTCAATGATTTTCAGAGAAAACGACCGATATGAACCAATGCTTGTTGCTATCGGTTGGAACTGGTTACTTGCAGCTCTAGAAGAAGAACTCGTGGGTATGAAGGTTGGAGAGTCTAAGACCGTGGAGATTCCACCTGAGAAAGGTGCAGGTCCAAGAGACCCAGCCAAGGTCAAAATGATTGCCAAGACCAAGCTTGCTAAACACAAGATAAGAGCAGTAAAAGGAGAAACAATTACGTTTGGAAAAGAACGTGGTATCGTCACTGCTGTTCTTGGTCGGCGGGTCAGGATTGATTTCAATAGTCCTCTTGCAGGTCGAATCCTAGAGTTCGATATCACTATCAGAGAGATTGTATCGGACCAATTGGACAAACTGAAAGCGATTGTGAAGAGAAGAATGCCTGGTATTCCTGATGATGATTTCAAGTTTTCAGTAGCACGGAAGATTATCACAATAGAGATGCCAAAAGAAACCAGGTACATTCAAGATGTACAATATGCGGAGATTGGTATTGCAGCTGATGCTCTCAAGGTAGTTCCCAAAGCAAAGGAAATCAAGCTCGTAGTCACATTTGATCGCCCAGAACCTCCAAAAGAGAATACGACATAGCTTCCTGACCTTCAGTGGTCTGATGGTCACTAGTTCTCTAGATAACCTAAATCTTACATTTTGGTGAGTGAACCATAACTGCAAGAAATTTCTGTGTTCCACCCTTCTCCTGCCAGTGTCGCCACCATCCAGCATCTTCGAAAAGATACTAGACTTAGCAAGAGCATTGTCAACCATCATCGGGATGGGATCCCTCCCGAAGTCCTGGCTTCTTTCTCCTGTGTTGGTGTCGGTGCATCACTCCCGACCACAGAGAGACTTTCCACAGTTCTTGCCACGGCGGGGTCATTATCACTCTTCCCAGCTCCGTCACCGAAACTGAGAAGACTCGTCTGAGCAAAGTGAACAGCCGCGGACTCTCCGGAACCTGATGTCTGTTCCTTTTTGGAGAGTGAGGAGAGGTACTCCGGGGACTACCTCTAGATCAGTCGTCCTGCCCACCTCGCTCTTGTGATTGCCAATTGAACACATAAGGTTGCTCATCTCAAAAGTTCCAGACTTGCTCTCTCTTTTGTTCCATGGTCACTGAGAAAACCTTAAAATAACATAAACAAGACGAGAGTCAGTCACTAGTTCTCAGATTTCATCTCCTTCACGGAGTTAATAGACATGGAACATAATATGCAACCCCCGGCCGAATTGAAGACGGGAACAACTACAGTTGGTTTAATTGCCAAAGACACTGTAGTTCTAGCTAGCGACCAGAGAGCCACTATGGGATATCTGATTGCTAGCAAGACAGCCAAGAAGATCTACAAAATCACAGATCAAATTGGTGCAACAATCGCAGGATCTGTTGCTGATGCTCAGTCAATCATGGAACTTTTGAGAGCCGAGGCCAAGCTCTTCGAGATTCAGAGAGGCCGACCAATTCGTGTCAAAGCCTTAACACGTCTTCTAAGCAATATCATGTTCCAAGGAAGAGGACTCTACATGCTGGGATCTCTTGTCGGAGGCTTCGACGATGATGGTCCACAGGTCTTTTACACAGACTTCGTAGGTTCTGTGATTCCAGACAAATTCACATCCAATGGTTCTGGTTCACCAGTTGCACTGGGTGTCTTGGAAGCTGGTTACAAAGATGATCTACCGAAAAAGAAAGCGATTGAGCTTGCGGTGAGTGCGATAGCTGCTGCAATCGAGAGAGACGCAGCAACAGGCAACTCGATTCTAGTTAGTGTAATCGACAAAGATGGATATCAAGAAGTCGATAAAGAAACCATAATGAAGATCTGGAAAGGCCAGTAGTGACTGAATTTGTTGAATATCGAGCGGGAAAATCTCGCTGAAGGCCCGTCCAACATTAGGAGTGTCTGGACAGACCATTAGACAACATAGGGCATTGATAGCCAAAGATTGTGATGTGACCATCTATGCAGCCCAATAATAACCAAGAAGAATACGTTGACATCCGAGAGGTAATAAAGAAAGCACTACCTAGGTCAGCCGCGATTAGCTCGGTCGAGTATGAGGGACCAGAGATAGCAATCTACTCAAAGGCACCGAAGATACTTCTCGATGATGGTGACAAAATCAAGGCTTTAGCTCGGAAGATGAGGAAACGTATTGTTGTCAGATCCGCTCCAGAGGTCAGGTTGACTCATATTGAAACTGAGAAAGCTGTTCGTGAGCTAGTTCCCAAAGAGGCGGAAATTACAACAATTGATTTTGACATATCTAGGGGTGAAGTGATAATTGAGGCTCAAAAACCCGGTCTGGTAATAGGGCGTAGCGGCACAACGCTCAGAGAGATAACCAGACAGACATTCTGGCGACCCAATGTTATGCGAACTCCCCCTATCGAGAGCAAACTCATCAAACAGATTCGTTACATCATTCAATCAGAAGCAGCTACCCGCAACAAATCGTTCCGAGAGATTGGAAAAAGAATTCACAGACCTCCATTGATGAATAACAAATGGATCCGACTCGTTGCTATGGGAGGATTCCGAGAAGTAGGAAGACAATGTATGTTCTTGCAGACATCAGAGAGTAATGTACTGATTGAATGTGGTGTCAATGTTGGAACACCTAGTAAGGCATTCCCTCGTTTAGACATGCCTGAGTTCAGCGTCGACAACTTAGATGCGGTCGTAATCACGCACGCGCACCTTGACCATTGCGGAATGGTACCGTTCCTCTTCAAGTATGGCTATCGTGGTCCAGTCTACATGACCCACCCCACCCTTAACCTTGCAACACTTCTGCAGTTAGACTATCTTGACGTTGCAGAGAGAGAGGGCAAGCTAAGACCATATCGAGATAGAGATGTCAAAGAAACAATATTGCACACAATACCTCTCAATTATGGAGAAGTGACTGATATTGCACCTGACGTTAGACTCACACTCCACAATGCAGGTCACATCCTTGGATCAGCTATAGTTCACTTCCACATTGGAGATGGTCAGTACAATATGGCCTATACTGGTGATTTCAAGTTTGGAAGGACTAGATTACTTGAGCCCGCTACTTTCACATTTCCAAGGCTTGAAACGCTCATCATTGAGAGTACTTATGGACACCCCACAGACAAGATGCCACCAAGACAGGAAGTAGAACGTAAGTTCGCCCAGATTCTGAAAAGAACTCTAGAAGGTGGAGGAAAGGTACTGAT
>VAPA010007523.1_pt1 | contig 33811 bp, 36 predicted proteins | sample 3395041 | NCBI WGS metagenome assembly VAPA01 (sample SAMN08290432, study PRJNA428436) | hydrothermal vent metagenome | isolation source: Deep-sea hydrothermal vent chimney | place: Indian Ocean: Southwest Indian Ridge | depth 1973 m m
CCAAAGTGTCGGCTCATGTTCTCAGGAACATTGGCGGTGCAAGGGTGAGTGTCTATGTCCATGATAAGAGAGGTTAACAATCGAATTCATAATTCTAAAGTTACGATTATATTGTATGAAGGCTTCTTTGGTTGTTAATGATGGTTAGTATGTGGGAGTCTTTGTCGCAGGGAGTTCGCGCGCCCTTGCAATAGATCAATAGTGATGCGGATGCACATTATTGTCAACACTGATGTTCCAATTCTGATTCTTGCATCTATGGGGGTTTAGATTTAAAACTCAGATTGACCTCAATCAAACCATAGCACATAGAGGGGTCACGAGAGGTGAAGATGGGAGATTACCTCACATACAATTGAAAGAGGATGAGATTTCAAGATACATCATACTACCTGGGTCTCCTGAATGCGTAAGACTCACAGCGGCAATGTTCGATGAATCTGAAGTGAAGGAGTTTAACCGGGAGCACCTCTCATTCATTGGAAAGTATCAAGAAACTCCATGCCAAGGACAAGGCATTATTTCAGAAATCATCTAGCACTCCATCAATATCATCGAAAGCTCCCATTGGTGGATTAGAGTGAGGTCACTACACCTCACCCTATCCGAATTCGACTAAGGAGGAAAGCTACCTATCATAGCGCATATGATAAGCTGCAGACATGCCTGTACGGTTTCCCTGAGTTGGGAATTTTCTCCATTTCTTTACAGATTCTTTCTCATTTGCCATTTCAGCACACCTTCAATGCAGTGCACTCATAGAATGAATATTATTTCACGGACCGTGGCGACTGAGGAAAAGAGAAAGAAAGGGGGAGGTATGGGTCAATAATGGAAGTCATCACTTAGGATAATGGATTACATGAACTGTTGCATCATTTGGTCCATTAGTGTGTCTATGTTCTCAGGACTGACATTGCGTTCAGACATAATCTGACTAATTTTGGTTCTCCGTGAAATATCTTGCAAATCGTCCAAGCTCTTGAAAGCTCCTAGCCGCCTACCAAACCGATACAACATCTGTTCTTCTTCTTCTAGGTCAAGAAACCGCTGTAGTATTGACATCAACTTGCTCTTATCACGGGGAAACTCACCTTTCAAATCTGCGAACAGATTCAATATATGGTCACTCACTAGGTTGCTCGATATACCATCAAGTCGTTCTATGAAGGTCAGAAGCTCTTGGATAATCTCTATGTCATTACATCGATCAAACTGTGCCGATATCATCAACTCATACAATGGTGCGCGAACAGGAAAAGCAAGCGGCCGTAAGCGGATGAAGTCAGGGTTAATCTGGTTCAAAGCGTTTGCAGATTCAATAGCATGCTCCTTTGATAGACTCCTTCCTCCCAGTCCGGACATGAAGTACTCAGACAGTTCCAATCCCGCTTCTTTCACCTTGAGTCCAGCTTTGATGTGAATGGCTTGGGAAGCCCCTTTCCGAACCATCTTTAGAACATTATCAGAACCTGACTCAAGTCCCACATGGATTCGCGTGAGTCCAACTTTCTTTAGAGTTGTCAGGTCTTTAACATTCATCTTGTTTATTGTTGAAGAACGAGAATAGGATGTCACCCGCTCGATATTAGGAAAGCTGGTCCCTAAGTGTGAGAGTATCTTAGTCAGCTTTTGAGCTCCAATAACCAATGAGTCTGCATCTTGAAGGAACACTGACTTCATTCCTAAACTATTCCAACGCAGTGCAGCATCATACGCTAATGGTTCTTCAACCACAAAACCATCTTTCGGATTCTGGAGGAAGTTTACATACTCACAAATATGATCAATGTCACGTAGGACGTGTTCAAGAGGCCGAACAGAGAATTCTGTATCTTTATACACTGGACAGAATAAACACCGATTCCACTCACAGTTACGAGTCACCCGAAGTAGGAGACTGGGAGCCTCACTTGGAGGTCTTATAGGTCCCATCTCATAACGATATTCCATCAAATGTTTCGGTCTCCCTATCAATCAATGCCAGCGTCTCGAATCATCTCATCTAGCATAGTTTCCGCAAAATACTGGAACTTCTGGTTAGAGTAAGACACAAGAGTTGTCGTTGATTTGACAAAAGGTCTGCTCCGAATATTGCGAGCAATCTCCTCAGCCTCATGAAGATTCTCAACAACAAACTCAGCAAATATTATAGGATCAGTCGCTGATTGAGTTGGGTCCCAAAGCTCTAAAGGGTATTCCTTCAGTAACCAAGTCACTACCTCGTCTTGCGAAGTCTCATCCTCGTTCCACTCGAAACGAACAAAGAAATTCACAAGTTTTCCAGCAGCCATGTCTGGTCTTGCTGAGAATTTGATACCCTCGCCTTCCATGAGTTCACGAATAGCTCGTCTGACTGTTTTCGGTGCAAGGCCAGTGTCATTTGCCACATCATTGATCGGAGCACGTGGATTTTCTCGAAGAATGGCAAGTATACGCAGATGCAAATTAGCAAGACGTACTTTCTTGCCCATGCTCCAAAGTATCGTATGAAGCTCAACATTTTGGACCTCGGATGGGACGTGTAGAAATGCTCTCAAATCAGATAACATGGAAGATCCAATATATTGACCCCACACGAGGTAAGCCCCACCACCTGCACTAGCGAGGAGACTGATATGACCAACCATGGGACTATCTCCCATCCTTCCAACAAACTCATCTATGTCCTCTGTGCCATCAGTTATGACTAAAGCCGTGAAGTACTCAGCGTTAATCATTGCGGCATTGAGGGAAACTGCAAAACGAGATATTGTCCCACTCTCTAATAACGCAGCGACTCGATTCTTAACGGCATTGGCACTTAAACCGGTCCTTCGAGAGAGATTCTCATAACTGACTCTGCAATTTGTGGAAATCTCAATTAGGATAGTTTTGTCAACTAGGTCCAACGTATTACGCCCCTAGGAATGCGTCTACTGAAACACCCAGTAGTATTTACCGTTGTTGTTAGGGCTTTTGAATTTCCTTTACGAAGGAGAATTCTGTTTCTTTGACACGAGATTCTCAGCTGTCTCAAGATACATTCGTAGAGTGTCCACATGTGAACGTAGTTGGGCAACACTACCATTATGGCCAAGGGTGAAGGCGGATGGACCAATTCGTCTTCCACGCTTGAAAGCAGCGTAGAAGCAGGCTTCAATTCCCTTTGCCCCAATTGTGTGTGCTCTCTCACCAACGGTCATAATGAGATCCAAATCCTCCTGAGATTCTATACACATGTAGTAAGCTGGACGATTTGGATGTGAGGTGTCGGTGAATTTTACAACGCGAGACCCCTCGGGGAATCGTTTATTGAGACAGGAGTTGCATCTCCATTCTCCGCCATCTGAAAATGAGTTGTAAATAAACTGAACACCTTCAGTGGACCCGCATGCATCACAGGTTTTTGTCATTGTTATACACCTTTCTTGCTCTCAACAGGGAAAACAATTGAAAACCATGAACTTGAGATGTTATGTTCTCTCAGTGATACTAGGTAAACTGCAATTTTTTACCAAAAAACAGACTGAGAGTTTATAGCCGTTCATGAAAACGCGAGTTTGTGATTTCTGTGGATTGGAGAAGCTAGCGATGCTGCCCAAAGTGGCCATCGCAGGATGAATAAGAATAGCACACAAGAAAGGCCGAGGCGGCCAGAAGAAGATCAGAGTTCGTGAAGTGGGCGGTAAAGTCTATCCTCGTAGGATGGACCGCTGCACGGTCAACATCGCTCCCAAGTGCAAGGGCTGGGTCAATACAAACACAATGCCAGCTCCTGGCATTTGCAAGCGCTGTTGGCAGGTCAGGAACTCTCGTAAGTGAAATTGGGGGATTCTCCCCCAACTATTCTTTTTCCACTATGCGAAATATTGATTCTCCTTTAGTAGTTTCTGCAGGTCACATCTCACCGTTTCAAGCATTGATCGCTTATCTATTGAATTAGCGGAATGACCATTTGTTAAGTAATACGCGTTGATTATAACATGATATTTCATATTGGTATATATTTTGGTCATGTGATATAACGTGTTTCGACAAAAGGCATCATTAAGATGCCTAGATGTGGCAGAAATCTATTCTCTCCCAGCCTCATTCAAAGTCAATGATTATATACTATTTATTACTATTATGCACTTATAGACGCAGAATGGTGAGCTGCAAGTTGTTCGATCGTGATACCTACAATGTCATTCGTTTAGCCAATGGTTGTTCTTCACACAGGAACCTCCCAGTTCCAAAACATTGGAATTCGGTAGAACGCCCTCACGTGGCTTTGGTGGACACCTCGAACGACAGAGTGTTCTGCTTCCTACTCTCACAACCAACAGAGAATAATGAAGAGATGCGGGTCAAAGATCTCTCTTCCATTCAGGGTACCGTTGTGGTGGAGGTGAAACACAGCCACTCCGACTATGAGGTATTATCGCCGTGATGGGCAGACTTGGACTTTGGTGGTTGAGAGGAGAGATTAGTTCTTCATTGATGTGTATCAACGCGGAAACTATCCTCTTACAATACCTACCTTAGATGACAACTGGTCTGCTTTTGACTAATAACCTGGAATCTCAGATACCACAATCAAGTCCTACCGTTCATTGTTAGTTGGATATATTTAGACATCTATTCATACTTAACCCATCCTTGTTCTAGGACTTCCCGTATCTTAGTCAGCTCATCCTCATCGAGCTCCCAGGATCCAAAATGACGCAGGACTCGGTCTCCTTGACTTTGTATTAGGCGAAGTATCAGTTCACAAAAAGATTCACTGGGACGTTTCAGGGATTTCAGTATTTCATATGTTTGAGAATCAACAGGTATGTTCTTTTGGCCCATGAAACCACCTAATCACTTATCGATATATCTGTTTATGGATGAAGATGTCGTTAGAGGTTCGAATGAGGAAACCTGCATATGTGTCCATCAGTCTTTCAGAGCGGAATATTACCATGCTTCTTCGGAGGTCGATTCTGCCTCTTACTCGCCAGCATGTCCAGACCACTGCATATCAGCGGCCTCGTCTCTCGTGGAAAGATCACCTTGTCAATGTAACCCAGACCAGGCGCAACATACTGGTTCGCGAACTTCTCCCTGTACTCCTTCACCAACTCCGCCCGCTTCTTTTCCTTATTCTTCTTGGAGGTAACCACCATTAATACCAATCAACGTATTTGCTCAGCTCAAGAACTCTATAATAGTTAGAGAGCACTTCATCCATCAAGATTCTCAATTGCATTTTCTAGCTGCTTAAGTAAGGCTGGTAAATCTGTGGAAATAGTCTGCCAGACTATGTCTAAATCCACGTCGAAGTAGCCATGAATCAATCTATTTCGCATTTTGATAATGAAGTTCCAAGGTATTTCCGGAAGACTCTCGCGAAAGTTGTTTGAAACGCCATTAGCTGCTTCGCCAATTATCTCAAGAAGATGAATAAGTGCAAGACTAAGCATTCGATTCGAATCCAAATCTGAACGGGTCTTATCTGATGTGAACGCAAGCGCTTCGCGTGTTGCATCAAGCATGTGACGAAGCTGGATTTCGTCAGGGCGCAATGTATTGAACCTCCGCTTTCGCTACAACTTCCTCACGAAAGTACCTGCTTAGATCCTGAGGTGTCCGTAGATCAACTGTCCTGCCAAAGAGATTGGAAAGCTCTTCTTCCATCTTCACTAAATCAAAGAATCCCGGTATGTGCTCAGATTCAAATTCGACTAGAACATCGATATCACTGTCAGGACCAAAATCGTTTCGCAGAACAGACCCAAAAAGAGCGAACTTGCGGATGTGATGACGCTTTGAAAAATCTGCAAGCTGTTTTTGTGTAGGCATTTTAAGGTCTGATTTCATTTGGTTGACTTTCCTCATTTATACAATCATTAATGATGTGATTGGTCTTCATTGTTATAAACACTGACAAGAAAATATTTGTGCTGTCTGGTATCACAGTGGAATATTCCCATGCTTCTTCGGAGGTCTGTTCTGTCTCTTACTCGCTAGCATGTCGAGACCACTGCATATCAGCGGCCTCGTCTCCCTCGGGAATATCACCTTGTCAATGTAACCCAGTCCAGCCGCCACATAGGGATTCGCAAACTTCTCCCTGTACTCCTTTACAAGCTTCGCACGTTTCTTCTCCTTGTCCTTTGCCGCTGCTATCTCTTTTCGGAAGATGATGTTGATCGCTCCTTCAGGCCCCATCACTGCAATCTCTGCAGTGGGCCAGGCGTATACAAAGTCAGCTCCGATGTGTTTCGAAGCCATGACGTCAAAAGCGCCACCATATCCCTTACGAGTAACAATTGTGATCATCGGCACAGTTGCTTCTGCAAAGGCATAGAGGATCTTTGCTCCGTGGCGGATGATGCCGCCCCATTCTTGGGTGGTCCCTGGGAGATAACCAGGAACATCCATGAACGTGATAATAGGAATATTGAACGCATCACAGAATCTCACAAATCGTGCGCACTTGTCAGACGCGTTTATGTCAATCGTTCCAGCAAGGTGAGCTGGATTGTTTCCCACGATTCCAACCGAGCGACCATCAAAACGAGCAAAACCCACAGTCATATTCAGTGCCCAGTGCTCATGAACTTCAAAAAATTCACCATTGTCTGCTACCAGTTTGACAACATCTCGCATGTCATACGGTTTGTTTGGATCATCCGGGATGAATTCGTCAATTGAAGTATCAACATCCTCGGGAGCGTGACCAGTGTCGATTCTTTGGGGTTCTTCGAGGTTGTTCTGTGGAATGTAACTAAGGAGCGTTCGGATCTGTTCAAAACAGTGATCTTCATCCTCACTTGCAAACTGGGCTACTCCACTAACCGAGTTATGGGTCATTGCTCCACCAAGCTCTTCGAAGGTTACCTCCTCTCCGGTGACCGTCTTGATAACATCCGGTCCCGTGATGAACATATGTGCTGTTTCCTTCACCATTATGGTAAAGTCCGTCACTGCGGGGCTGTACACTGCGCCACCTGCACAAGGTCCCATGATCGCCGAGATCTGGGGAATGACTCCGCTCGCGAGAGTGTTTAATTTGAAAACCCGGCAGTACAAAGAAAGAGCCCGGATTCCTTCCTGGACCCGGGCACCTGCACCCGAGTTGATTCCAATAATAGGAGCACCCACCGTCATAGCCATTTCCATAATCTTAACCATCTTCTCACCATACATCTCAGCCAAAGATCCGCCCCAAACTGTGAAGTCCTGACTGAATATGAAGATCTTCCTACCGTTAATTGTACCATACCCCGTGATGATCCCATCACCCAGTATCTTCTTCTTATCCAAGCCAAATCCTGTTTCTCTGTGTACAACAAACTCATCAATCTCGACAAATGACTCGGAATCAAGAAGCTTGTCTACTCGTTCTCGTGCTGTGAATCTGCCTTTCTCATGCTCTTTCTTAATTCGGTCTTCTCCACCACCAAGCTTAGACTCTTCTCTTAGTCTTGTGAGTTCATCGAATTTTTCCTTGTGACTGTTCATGTGACAGCAACGCTCCTCATGGTCAGGTTTCTTTGTCCGGACTTCGATGTTTTGAATGTTCTGCTATTCCAATTAGATAATTGCATCAATGTTTTGCATCATCAATAACTTTTTGGATTGTTTGAGCTCGACGAGCCTGTCCGAACTCCGAATAGAGCAAAGGACCAATCTGATTGGAGTTCATCCCTTGTTTGCTATATTCCAATATTCTCATACGCTCCTCATCACTGACACTGATATGTTTCATAGTATCGATCATTCTGAGAATTTCACGCAAGCGAAAGAGACGACCATCTGCATATCGGAAGAAGGGCATGTCAGCTGCATTTCGCAATGATGCCTTCCTTAGGATTTCAATTCCAGTTCCTGCGTGTCGAGAGTCCATTTCGAGGATAGAGAGAATTCGCTTGAACAGTTTCTTATTATGTTTTGTTCCAATCCCAGCTTTCAAACTTCGCACCGAAGCATAGCCATCACCATCAGCCACACCTTGCAGGAAAGGTACAATCAATTTCTGAGGCATTTTCAAAATCCAATCCGCAATGAGAGGTTGATTACTCTTTGACCTGTCAATCTTGAGACCCAAAAGTGAATTGCGTACCCATAACATGAACGGAGAAGCTGCACTCTTCCAGTTCAACTTTTCAATCTCGTCTCCATCTTGATTCTTACTTGTACTACTACTGATTCTTCCAGCATTGAATCCAAACATACCCAGAAAGTAGCAGAAAGCTTCACCAAAGGTTTCACTCCATGGATATTTCGTACTCAAAGAAATGCTGACAGAAGTAGAAGTCCCATTTCTGCGATCAAAGGACCCATCAGATACCAGGGCACCGAGGAGATACATGAAGGCAATATCTCGGGGAATCGTACCAAATCGTTGTTTCCGCTTCTTCATCCTCTTTCCTTTCAGCGAAGTGAGTTTTCCAATCACACTCTCCAAATCACTTTTCGTGGAGATGGTTAATGGAACCTTGATAAATCTCTCAGGTTTTCCTTGTTTGTTGATCTTAAGTGGAATCCAGCGATGACCTCTTTTGGGTTTCTTTTGCGGTATCACTAACGCTATCCCAATCAACCGAGGGAATCTGTTGTACAACAATCGCCGCTTTGTACTCCCCATCTTCAATTTCCCACGACCGATGATGTCGGTATAGAGCCCGCCCTTCTCAAGAGCTTTCAGGAATCGAAAGAACTCCTTCAGTTGTGCATAGTCCTTCTTGTAACTTGGTAGCAATTCGAGTGAATCGATGAGATAGCAGCTTCGCATACGCTTCTTGTATTCACTTAAACTATAGATTCCATTCAGTTTCTTCAGAATCGCGTCAAGCTCCTTACATGCCTCACTCACTGAGAGGGCTTTATCAAGCAAGTTAATGACCATTGGAAGCGAGTTACCAACAAGCCATTCTGCCACAGTTAGATATGAAACAGCATGCTTCTCTTCGAACTCGACGAGTTCTCCACGCGTGGCGTATTTTCGTTTTCCAAACCTACGTCTAGCCAAGAAATATGCCCTTACGACGTGAAGCAGTCGCTCATAGTCGGACCGCTCAGTGAGCCACGGAAAATCACGGTTAACAATCTTCTTGAACTCCGAGAAGGAACTTACCTCCTTCCCCCTGACCTTGATCGGACGCATCTTAACTTCGTACGTTGATGTCAGATGACGTTTGTATCTCTTCGAGGGAGTCAGCTTACCGGTCTTCGCCAACACATGTCTAAGTAACCAGGGTATCTCAAGGTTGAAGAAAGCCCGAACCCTCCTCTGCGAGATACCAGAATTCTTGGCGATGCCCTTCTTGGTTCCACCTCGTTCAAGATACCCCAGAAAAACGAAGAACTCCTTGACTCTGCTCTTCTTGTCCTTATAGTTCGCGATCTTCTTGTAGGCACCGCTAGGGTACACTCCCTTTAGCTGACGTTCGAGCTCTGACCAAACTCGAATCCCACCTATCTTCTTGAGCAGCGCTGAACGGAGTCTTAGGCCATCCCTCTTAGAGAATGCCGAGTTTACGATCTGAAAGAGATGTGGTGATTGTCCGTGGAGTGCCCAATCAATAGCGGTGGCTGGCGCAATTCCAAGCGAACGGGCAAGGGTCTCAAGCTCATGATGCTTGATGGTCTTACGACGTCGGAGAACCTTCCTCAGTTCGAAGAATTTTCGCAGTGACTCCAACAGTACATGATAGTCAGAGCGTTCACAGAGTGCAGGGTAGTTTCGCTCCAGCCACTCTTTGTATCTCTCAAACGACCCGACGGGCCGCTTTCCAGTCATCGGTCTGTGGAGTTTGATTAAGTGTTCTGTCTTCTTGTGATAACCAGATTTCCGCTTGACTTTTCTTTTTTGCTTACGCTTTAGTGACCCTTCTGTTTTGGCGGTTTTGGTTGAATTACTTAGGAGGGTTCGCTCAATTGACTTTCTAATGGCGTCGCCCACAACATTAGTCCATTCCCGTTCAACTTCAAGTACCCATAAATCCCGAATGAGCCGGGGGACTTTACCTGACCTCTTACCCTTGATGTATGACCTACCATCCTTGAGCCTCTGCTTGAAGTCAGAACTGAGTTTGACGGAAGGATGCCGCTTGATGGTTTCATCCAAGTCCTCCCCATCCCTCAGTTTTGACCTCACTATCTCCTTGAATCGCTCCCGCTCCTCCTCTGAGAGTTCCCGCAGTTGCTTTCTGAATAGTACTTGAACCACGAGCTTTATCAAAATTCTAGACCTGTTTCACAGATTGATATAATGGAGGCAATCGAGCTCTCCAGTTTTCAAGGCCATTAGGCGAGTCTGGATAATCAGCGTAAATTATCCTCATCTGTGTCATTATTTTGGAAACCTCAGACACCCTCCGTAAGAATGGTACATTTCCGCGTCCCGAGATTAATCGTTTCATCTTCTCACTTCTCCCAGTCTTCATCTCACCCACGATGCTCACACTGAGGAGATCGGAACCTTTGATGATTCCTTTTCTGAATGCAAAGTCAATCTCTTCGTTTGTGACAGTGAGAAGGAACCACCTGAAAATGTCAAGTGCAGCCTGTTTTACACCATAACCCTCCATGTATCTTGTGTTGTAGACCCAGAGTGACTCGATGGATGTATCATTCATCTCTAAAGCATCAGTGGCGGAGATTCCAGCAAGTGCCCCACCCAGCATTGATGGTCCGATTCCACCGCCGTGTACTGGATTAACTTGACAGGCAGCATCTCCAACAAGCATAAAGTTGTCATCGACCATAGTGTCTATTGGTCTTCTCATTGGTGCTATGCCCCCACTACTATCTACGATGACATGTTTCTTCTTCATGAACTCCCAGTTGGTTCTGACAAAACTATCGAATATATCACGCGGTCCTCTGTGACCTGGGAGTGTCAACAGCCCAAGGCCCACATTCACTCTGTGATAACTTTGTGGAAAGACCCAGGTATACCCTCCTGGTGTCTGATTCTGATCCCAGAAAATCTCAAGCAAGTTTGGTGTTTCGAATGTGTGATCTGGGGTTTCAAGGATGGTTCGCCAAGCAACCATCATGTCTTGTTTCTCAATGACTCTGTCGACTGGCGAACTTGTGGGTAACTGTCTTCGAAGCATACCTGTTGCACCGGTAGCATCGACAACAATTCTGGCTTTGATTCTTCGGTCTTTACTTTCATCGTCTCTTCTCACTTGTACTCCAGAGACTTTTCCATCATCGAATAGGAATCGTTTCACTCTAGTAGATGTGAACACCTCGGCTCCTGCTTTTTCTGCGAGGGACAATAACCACTGACCTAGCTTGAGTCTATTGATGGAGAAACCTCTGATGGTGGGACCATCTAGCCGCAGTCTGTGTTCTCTGTCAGGAGATATCAAGTCTATACCATCGACAACGTGCTCAACTATGCTATCAGGGATGTTAGGAAGCCCAATTAGCTCTCTGAGTCTTTTTGGATGATGAGATGCGAGTGCATCACCGCAGGTCTTGTCACCGATTTTCTCTTTCCTTTTTCTATCAATCAACAGAACTGCATGTCCTCTCTTGGCAATAGCTAATGCAGCCATTGTTCCTGCGGTGCCTGCACCAGCAACGATGACATCGTAGTCCATCATATGTAAGCTTCACCTGACCTGTTCAGACTCCAATAGACTCATAACGTAAGCTTGAACAAGATAAGTTCTGCTACCAATGTCCGCTCCATTTTAGCATAGATGTTGACTCTCAAAGAGAATTGAAACGATTGGTATTTTCAGATTGGCTCTGGAAAAGTGTAAACTGTTCAAAACGTTCATAACGTTTACAGAAGACCGTTAACACACCTCTACCAATTTGTCTATGAAGTCACAAAGGAGAATGTTGTATGCAAGGAAGAACGTACCCCATCGTACCAATTCCAGCAATTGGAGCGATTGTTGTAAGTTCAAAAGGTCTGCTTCTAGTTCTTAGAGAAAAGGATCCCGCAAAAGGTCTGTGGAGTTTTCCCGGTGGCATAATCAAGACTGGCGAAACACAGAGAGAGGCTCTATTAAGAGAAGTACTTGAAGAAACGGGCATTCAGATAGACATCCTAGAAATGATAACTGTTGGTGATGTCATTCTTCACGATTCGGATGGAAATGTTGAATATCACTATATTTGGATTCTCTACCTCGCAAAGGCCTTGAGTGATGATATACATTATGAGAGTCCCGAATTAGAAACCAGATGGTTTCAATTGAATGAACTCCCTTCTGACATAATGCCTCCAGAAGTTCTCAATTTGATTCTCAGCATGTCTGAGAGAATAAAGGAGATTCAGAACAAAGCAGCCTAATTTTTCACAGGCATCAGCAAAATCAAAGGAGATAGTTCTGCAAAAGAAGCGATGGTTCAGGAATCAAAGTCATTGATGAGCTAGTTCGATTGACCTGAGGTTTAAAGCGCGTTTTTCACAGATATGTGGATATGGCTATAAGACGTAATTTCGGGGGTTGGAGTATGTCTGGGAAGACCTACAGGGATGTGCATGGATATCTCAGATTCATCGACTCTGGCAAGCTCGTCCATCGATGGAAAGCGGAGAAGAAGCTAGGTCGAAGACTAAGACCGGGCGAGGTCGTTCATCACCAGAACAAGATCAAGGCGGATAATAGATACGGAAACCTCAGTGTATTCAGGTCACGAAAGGCGCATCGTGCTCATCATATTAAAAAAGCGTGGACAAGAACTCGGAAACGCCGAACCCTAAAACGTTGACAGTTTTGGAATTAGAGACTTGACAAAAAAAGGTGAAGTAATGAACGAACATGAAATTGCTGGAAAAAAGCTGAGCACCTTTGAGAAATACTTGCCTTTGTGGATTGGTATCTGTATGGTTCTGGGTATCATTCTGTCCCAAGTAGTCCCAGGAATAAGTGAGGGAATCGATTCCTGGCAAATCTCTGGAATTTCAGTCCCTATTGGAATTTGTCTATTTCTGATGATGTATCCTGCAATGTTGAGTATTCAGGCCTCAGAGTTAAAGAAATTAAGAAAGAATCCAAAACCCATCATTCTCACATTGGTTTCAAATTGGATTGTTGCTCCAATTGTTGGGTTTGTTCTGGCCCAGACCTTCCTACCTGGAAACGAGCAGCTGATAGTTGCTGTGATTCTGCTATCTTCTAGTCCTTGCACAGCAATGGTCCTTGTATGGGGATATATTGCAGAGGGAAATCAAGAACAAAATGTGGTCAATACAACATTGAACACTGTTACAATTCTCGTGTTATTCGCACCGCTTGTGGTACTATTCACTGGAATATCCAACATTCCAATCGATCGAATGCTATTGGTCATCTCAGTATTGGTGTTCATTGGAGCCCCATTACTTTTAGGGATAGCTTCCAGGCGATTGTTGGTGAATAGGAAAGGACTGGATTGGTTCCAAAACAAGTATCGACCAGCAGCAGGAAACCTAGCTCTAATAGCTCTACTGACTACACTGATAGTCCTATTCTCTCTAAACGGGACTGTGATGTTGGAAAATCCAGACCTTTTAGTTCTAGTTTCTATTCCACTACTACTTGGATTTGCCATTGTTGTAGGATTCAATCTCATTATCACTCGAGCTGCAAAACTGGCTTATAGAGAGGCTACAATTACTGTGATAATTGGATCATCGAGTCACTTCGAAATCGCAATAGCAACAGCTGTGTCAATGTACGGTGTAGGATCTATTGCAGCTCTTGGAACAACAATGGGCCTCTTCTGGGAAGTTCCAATTATGTTGGGTCTTGTGTATGTCGCAAAGCATCTACGAAAAAGAGAGTTCTGGAAAGGCGAACCTATGTAATGAGTTACTAGTCTGACGAGCTATTGTTTACCACGAAGTTCTGAGTCTATATACGTAGTCTTTGCAAAAGCCCCCTTGTTAGCATGGTTAAATGCTTCCTGAATACTCAACTCACGAAGGTCAAATCCCTCTCTGGTAGAAGCTCTGTCTATCCAGTCCTCCCGTGCTTCACGTGCTACAATACTTGCAGCAGCAACTGCAATCTCATCTTCCGCCTTCGGACGTTGTACAAGCTCAATCTTTTCAAGGTCAAGTTTTCTGCCTAGACGTTGCTCAGTCTTCAACCGAGCGAACTGGTCAATTACAATCTTGATCTTCTCTTCCCTCGTTCGCAGAGTAGCATATGACTCTGAGATGACCTTTGCGTGAGCCCAAGCTAACATGTCATTGAGATTCTTCCCTTCGTTTCGAAATTCTTCGATTTGTGTATTGAATTTCTCTGGTGAAATGGTAAGCGATTCCACATTGAGTGAATTCTGGCGCACCGTTTTCGAGAGTTCTGCGATTCGAACGACAGACATGCTCTTACTATCCATAACGCCAAAAGACTGTAGTAGTCTTGATTGCGCAGGCGTTAGAGCTACCGCCGCAACAGTCATTGGACCAAGCCATTCACCTTTTCCAGCCTCATCCGATCCAATGGTAATCTGTGCTTCAGTAGCAGGTTGCATCTCTAGAATCGCATTCTGAACTGCTGCTGCCGAATATGGTCCATTACTGACAACTTTTCCACTAGTGTATCCAATTATTGCTTCTCCAACAAACATAATCCGGAAAGATTCGTACTCACTTCTTGTAGCAAGATCAGACGAATCCATCGAATCCAAGAGTTTCCACCGGAGCTCATCTAGCTGCTCTGGATTAATCTTGACTACAGTTGGTTTCAACGCTACCTCGCCATGCATCAACAGCCTGTGTTCGTATTATGTCTTAAGGTGCTCTTCAATATATAATGAACGGTTACCTTGATGAAAATGCATCATTCTCCAGATCGTACATGATGAACATCACCAAGCAGCACACTCACAAGACCATCTTCGGTTTCCACTAGGAGAGAACCATCTTCACCAATGTCTCTGGCAACACCATCTGTGATTCTGTCATCTTCATGAATTCGAACTGTCTTTCCCAGAGTGGAACTTGTTTTTCTCCACTCCTCAACAACTGCTGAAAATGAAGAATTGATCTCCACTACCTTTAGCAGTGAGTCGATTTCGTTCACTATGTCACATAGCAGAGATTCATTCGAGGTTTCTTTTCCAATCTCATCGATGACGGATGTTGCTGGCCACTGCAGTCCGACAGGCATCTCTGAAATGGGACAATTCTGATTCACACCAATCCCGATAACAATCCCAGTTGTTTCATTGTCAATAGTCACTGCCTCACTGAGAATTCCTGCTATCTTTCTATCATCAACCAGAATATCATTAGGCCATTTCACTTGGACATTGACATCAAGCGCATGCAAGGCTCGCCTGACTGCACATGCACAAAGAAGTCCGAGAAGTGGTGTGTTTTCATTTCCGAGGCGGGGTTTTAGGATTATTGAGAAATAGAGACCTCCCACTGGAGATAGCCAAGGTCGACCTTTCCTTCCACGTCCCGCAGTTTGAGTGCGTGCAAGCACAATAGTACCTTCAGTTTCACCTTGAGTGAGAAGAGTCTTTGCTTCAGTGCTCGTGGAACCTACATTCTCAAGTAGAAGTACACGGGGCTTGAAAATATCAGTTGTGAAGCAGTCGTCATTAGTCAATTTGAAACACACACACATAAACTCTCTACGTCTAAATCAACACCCATGCAAGTAGAAACCAGTATACTCCTAGGATGAAAGCGATGATCCAGGTTCCTACAGTGAAGAACATGAGGGATCTTGTACGCTTCAGCAGTTTAATGGGCATACCACTCCTAACAAGAAAGATAACAACCAAGAGAACACCTAATCCAATCGCGAGAATTCCAACGATATCGTGGATAATCTGATACCAATTCATTATGGGGTTCGCCAGCATAAGCGAGAGGCGATCGAGTGCCCGTGGGATCATCCAAACTCCAACGGTTAACATGTGTACTAATGCTACGAAGTAGACTGCTTTGTGATGTAAATTGAAATCCTTCCTTCGCGCACCGTAAATCCAACCAACAACAAGAACAATGAGCACAATCACTTCTAAGATGAGTACAAAGTAAGAAATTGGAATACCAAAGAGTTGTTGCATGAATTTCTCCTCGAATTAGTTTATGCAATTCACCATATGAAACAAACGGTCGTCAAACGATTATTTGTAAACATTAATAAACAAAGATAACAATAGTTAATTATTTACGGTGTGGATGATGAATAGAAAGAAGTTATCATATCTCGGCATACTTTTCCTCTCAGTGTTGTTCCTTCAAGCAGCTCCAGTGAACGCACATACTCCAGCTTCGATAATTCTAGATTATGACTTTGGAACCCAGGTCTTAACAGTCCAAGTTTCTCACAGTGTTACTGATCCAAACAGTCACTTTGTCATTCAGATTGTGGTTGAGAAGAACTCAGTGGAGTTCATAACCAGAGATTTCACGTTTCAGCCGTCGACCTCAGGTATTACGGAAACGTTTGATGTACCAGGGGTAGAAGGGGATGTGTTCAGAGTGACGGCGTCCTGCAATTTTGTAGGAGACGCTGTAGATTCAATTACGGTGTCTGACCCTTCAACAACTACCACAACAACCACCTCGACCGAAACTACAACCACCAGTGGATCCACAACAAGCCCAACACCTCCAGCAGGTATGGATTCAACTGTAGTCATAATTGCAGTTGTGGGGGGGATTGGAGTTATCTTGGTTGCAGTGGCAGGTATTAGGCGAAGATAGAATTCTACTTCACAATCTTGGGAGCTAAAAGAGCGTAAGCACTAAGGCTAAATCGTGGGATTGATGATTCTAGAACTATGAAGACCATCGACCTGCGTAGTGACACTATCACTCAACCAACTGATGAGATGATAGAGGCAATCGTCTATGCGCACAAAGCTGGACGTTTCGGAGATGACGTAATCGGAGAAGATGAAGTCGTCAACGAGTTACAAGAAAAGGCAGCAAGAATTCTAGGAAAGGAGGCTTCACTCCTGGTAACATCTGGCACACAAGGGAACCTCATCTCCCTGTTTACACAAACAAAGCGCGGTGATGAAGTCGTTGTTGAGGAAAGATCCCACACATATGTCTTCGAGGGTGGAGCGATGGCATCAATGGGAGGCCTCTATCCGAAACCTGTACCAGGTGTGAGGGGATACATTCTTCCAGAGACCCTCAAGTCAGTCATCAGTCCAGATGATGCTCATTATGCAAGGACTGCCATGGTAGTTATTGAGAACACGCACAATTACGCGGGTGGAGCGGTCATCAAATCAGACCAGGTCAAGGCACTCTCATCCTTGGCTCACGATCACGGACTGAAGGTCCACTGTGATGGTGCAAGACTATTCAATGCCGCAGTTGCCTTAGATGTGCCTGCAAAGCAATTAGTGAAAGAAGTTGATTCGGTTCAGATTTGTCTAAGCAAAGGCCTCTCTGCTCCTGTTGGTTCAATTATAGCAGGAACTGAAGAGTTCATTCATGAGTCTCATAGGACCCGAAAGAAACTAGGAGGAGGAATGAGGCACGCAGGCATCATCGCAGCTCCGGGAATTGTAGCCTTAGAAAAGATGGTTGCTAGGCTCAAAGAGGATCATGATAATGCAAAGAGGCTATACAAGAAAATTGTTGATTTGCCGGGTCTCGAAATTGAAGAACCTGAAACCAACATCCTATTCCTTGGTCTGCAGAATCTGAACATTGGTCAGATGGAACTCTCTGAAGAACTTGCTAAAGAGAGTATTCTTGTTTACGGTGGATATGGTGTTCGGTCTAGGCTAGTTCTGAATCGGATGGTTAGTCAAGAAGACACTGACAGGGTAGCTGATGTCCTACTTAGTCTTCTCAAGTAAACCTGTGAATCATTACATCCTTGCCTTTGCATCTTCGATCAATTTGGTGATGTGATCATTCCACGATGGTTCAAGCTGCTTAGCTTTTTCAGCACAACCAATGCATTCGCCATATTTTTCCATTTTATAGAGTAGCCGACTCTTGTAAAACCAAGCGTGAGCATAGTCCTCACTGATATCAATTGCTTTATCGTATGCTTCGAGGGCCTCTTCAAATCTATTGTTCGCTTCATGACTCTTAGCTGTTCGATAGTGTTCGTAGCGTGCCGTTGGATTTTTCTCTGACACTTTCTAAGCACCTCCTAACTGTATATATTAGGAATAATATTCTAATAAATTTAACACATTTCAAATTATTGTTTGATTAAATGTATCATGAGGATTCTTGACATAACTCCATAAGAACTCCGCCAGATGCCTTTGGATGAATGAAAGCAATACGCATGTTATGGGCTCCCATTCGGGGTTCATTGTCTATCAAACGGGCTCCAGACTCACGGTGTTTGGCTAGGGCGGCATCAATATCATCTACCAGAACTGCAATGTGATGAATTCCACTACCTCGATTCTCCAAGAATTTTGCGATCGGACTGTCATCGGAGGTTGGTTCAAGCAATTCTATCTGACTCTCGCCAATCTTGAAGAAAGCCACTCGAACTTTCTGTTCAGCTATTTCCAAAGATACTGTGTGTTCGAGACCTAGAACATCTTTGTAATAGCCAATCCATTTCTCAATACTGTCAACTGCAATACCAATATGATCGATTTTCTCAACCGACATGATTCTACATCCCCATTTACAAAATATCAGGAGCTCTATATTCTCCAAATACTTCCCTTAATACCCCACAAATTTCGCCCAATGTAGCATACACTTTCACAGCTTCAATGATGGGCGGCATCAGATTGACCTCATCATTAGCAGCAGAACGAAGCAATTCTAAAGCGTTTCGGACATGTTCAGCGTCACGGTTCTTCCTTACAGTCATAAGTTGTTCAACCTGCTCTCGCTCAGCCTCAGGATTTACTCGCAGATAATCAAATTTTGATTCTTCCTCAATTGTGAACTTGTTGACTCCCACAACGATTCTCTGCTTTTCATCCACACTCTTTTGGTATTGATAGGCTGCATCGTTTATCTCGCGTTGAATGAAACCTCTCTCAATTGCTGAGGGAGCACCACCCAGATCGTCTATCTTCTGAATGTAGGATTTGGCTTTCTCCTCGATAGTATCTGTGAGATTCTCTATATAGAATGAACCAGCAAGAGGATCGATTGAATCACTCACCCCTGATTCATGCGCAATAATCTGCTGAGTTCGAAGTGCAATCTGAACCGATTCCTCAGTTGGAAGGGATAATGCTTCATCTCGAGAGTTTGTATGAAGAGACTGAGTACCACCAAGAACAGCTTGAAGAGCTTGAAGTGTGACGCGTACAATGTTGTTATCCGGTTGTTGAGCAGTCAATGTACATCCTGCAGTCTGCGTATGGAACCTTAGTCTACACGAACTGTCTTTCTTTGCTTTGAAACGTTCACGCATAATCCGAGCCCAAAGCCTACGCGCAGCCCTGAACTTACAGATTTCCTCAAGAAAATCACTGTGCGATCCGAAGAAAAAGGAGAGTCGTGATGCGAAATCATCAACATCCAGCCCTGCATCTATAGCTGCTTGCACATAGGCAATACCATCAGCTAATGTGAAAGCCACTTCTTGGATTGCTGTTGCACCACTTTCTCTTATGTGGTAGCCCGAGATTGAAATCGTGTTCCAGAGTGGCATATTCTGACTACAGAACTTGAAGATGTCAGTGATTAACCTCATCGATGGTTGGGGCGGAAAGATGTATGTCCCACGCGCTACATATTCCTTCAAGATGTCATTCTGTATTGTTCCACGTAACTTATCCATTGGGACACCCTGTTTCTCAGCTACAACGATGTACATCGCCAATAGGATTGCTGCGGGTGCATTGATTGTCATCGAAGTGCTCACTTTGTCAAGAGGGATGTTCTCGAAAAGGACCTCAGCATCTGCAAGTGAATCGATAGCCACACCAACTTTGCCTACTTCACCTTGAGCGAGTGGATCGTCAGAATCATAGCCAATTTGAGTTGGAAGATCGAATGCTATTGACAAGCCAGTCTGGCCCTGCTCCAAGAGGAAGTGAAATCGCAGGTTGGTTTCCCGCGCTGTGGCAAATCCACTGTATTGGCGCATTGTCCAGAATCGCCCTCTGTATCCAGTAGCTTGGACTCCTCTTGTGAAGGGATATTGTCCGGGATACCCTAGATCTTTCTCATAATTCAAATTCTTAATATCCAAGGGGGTGTAAAGGCGCTTCAAGGGCAGTCCAGAGATAGTCTTGAAATTCTCTACACGTTCAGGAAACTTCTTGACAGTCTTGGCTACTGTTTCATCCTTCCAATTCTTCAACGATTCTCGGAGTTTCTTCTCATCCCCCATGATACTCACCTACTCTCACTGAATAGGAACTCGGCTATCAACCTCTCAGCCACTGTGTAGGGATCATCTTTCCTCGTTACAATCTTCTTGATGGCGTCCTCATACTCGGGCTGACCTTCTAGCTTCTGGTACAATTCTTGTGTGAGTTTGTACTTCATGAGTTCGCGGAGTTCATCACGACTACGCTTCAGACCTTTCTGTTCGTATTGTCCACTTTCCTTCAAGAATTCCAAATGCTCAATGGTCATGTCAGTAAGTTCTTTCACACCATCACCAGTCCGAGAATTGGTCAACATAACCGGTGGTCGCCATTTTTTCTCCTTGGGATCAATATCTAACATTGCATTGATCTCTGTGACTTTCTTGTCTGCTCCCGGTATGTCCATCTTATTGACTGCAAATATATCTGCAATCTCCATGATACCAGCCTTGATAGCTTGAATATCGTCTCCACTACCAGGAACGTCAATGACTATCACAGTATGTGCAATACCGATGATTTCAACCTCAGACTGTCCTGCACCTACAGTCTCTACGAAAATGATGTCTTTTCCAAATGCATCAATAGCCCTCACCGCATCAGAAGTAGCTCTTGCCAAACCTCCGAGATGTCCTCGAGTGCCCATACTACGAACGTACACCTCTTTGTCAAGACTATGTTCCTGCATACGGATTCGATCACCGAGAAGCGCACCTCCAGTGAAGGGACTTGAGGGGTCAACGCAAACAATTCCGATGGATTTTGCTCGACTCCGGAACTCTGCTGTTAGCTTAGTCACGAGAGAACTTTTTCCGGATCCAGGAGGGCCCGTCACACCAATTATGTGAGCCTTACCCGAGTGACGATAAAGCTGACTGAGAGCCTCAGCAGCATCGCTGTCCTCATTCTCGATGAGGGAGATCAGTCGAGCCAGGTCTCTGCGTTTCCCACTCAATACTCCGTTGACAAGTTCGGTCACCGGCAAAGCATGTTCCTCTCATTTCAAGAACTAGAGTTTGACATTGTTCTGGATGTACTCAACAATCTCATCCAGAGGTGTTCCAGGACCAAATATTGCGGATAATCCAGCTTTTTTCAAATCTGGAATATCATCCTCAGGAATGATTCCTCCACCAACTACTAGGACATCATCCACGCATTCCTCTTTCAGGAGTTCCATGATTCTCGGAAACAGAGCATTATGAGCTCCACTCAGTATGCTGAGACCGATACAATGCACACCTTCGTCCAGCGCTGCGCTAACAACCATCTCAGGGGTCTGCCTGAGACCGGTGTAGATGACCTCCATCCCAGCATCTCTCAATGCACGGGCAACAATTTTGGCACCCCGATCATGGCCATCCAGACCAGGTTTTGCTACTAATACACGAATCTTCTTCGAAGAACTCAAGAACCCACCTCAAGTTGATGATTCGTTTGGTGAAGACTCTGGCTGTGATATAAAGCCTTTCGATTAGGGGGATTCACTCTTCCATTAGGTGAACAACGTTTTCTCGTCCTTCTCGGAATCTCTTAACAAGTCCTCGTTCTTCCAAGTTATTAAGAATCAGACTAACTTTAGCCTGCGACATGTCAAATTCCGTGTACAGCTCCTTCTGAGGACAAGAACCACCTTTTGCTCGAATCACTTCCAGAACCTCTTCTTCTTCGTTTGTCACTCCAACGAATCTAACTGTTCCAATCTTCCGAATTCGTTGATATAGTATCGGACCACCTAATGTGAGAACGATTCCGAGAGCAATACCAAGAAGTGCGATTACAATGGACTCGAAAAGGAATGAGCCCGAAGTTCCTGACTGAAGATTAGGATATTGATACTGGATGACGTAGGCTTGCTCATTTCCAACTTGAAGTGACTCGGTGAACCAGACGAATGCAATTGACTCACCATCTGTATAGTTTGAATCGGCTGCGGGAAACAAAGGAACGACTGATTCTCTTGACAGTAGAGCGTCTCGGGGCAGAACTGCAGTGAATGTGAAATTGGCATACTCAATCAGAGGACGGACATAGAAAACAAAAATTTCTATGTACTTAGTAGTATCCAAACCTATCTCCGGATCCTCTTGAAGATCTGTTGCTTCAAGCTCCAGCTCCACCCATACAGAATCGTTTTCTTCAAGAGGTGTAGGAAGAGGAACATTCACCTCGGTATATCTATTCTGACGGGTTAAGCTCGAAGCTGCCGTAATATCATTCACTTTCGACTCCAATAACTCAGCTTCAAGGGATTCGATTCGAAAATAGAGGGAAGTTATCGTAGATGGTCCCAAGTTAATGGCTCTGGCACGAACATTGATTGTTGTTTTTCCATCTAACTGCATTGTTGCCTTGATGTCAATTGGATCTAGAATGATGTCACTCGTTTGAGCGAGTTGCACATCACTCAATACTGGAAGAATCAGCAGGGAAGTAAGAACTAGTGCAGCCATTGTTATTATCTTTCGTTGCACTCTACCACACCACTTCAGGATTTACTTGTTTTGTTTTATGTAGATTCATAAAACTTCTCGTGTAGGAACAAAAGGGGGTAGTGGATAAAACCACTACCCGAGTGTAATTCTTTCTGTCTTGAGAGAAACTATCTTTTTCGGACCAACACAACAATTATGGCAAGAAGCGCAACGCCTCCGATACCAGCAACAAGCACAACATCTACCGGACTATCAATTAGTGGTACACCGGCTTCATACAGCCCTATTGAAGGGTCATGTAGCATGATGCCATCATCGAAATAGGGATATGCCAAGTAAATAGCTAGTCCACGACCTGTCGGGGCGTATGATGCAGTCACGGTGACTGCCTCTTTTTCACCACCTGGCCATGTAATGACAGCTGTATCTACCCAGCTGAAAAATCCTTGAGCAATTTCAGTTGAATCATCAATGAATTCAACTCTTTGAGTTGCAGTGCCTTGCATACGCTCAAACCGTGATTCATTTCCACCCTCTGTAGTCCAGTTCATGTCTGAATCACAAGTGACGTTTCGGAAACGTTCTCGGGTTTCGAATCTGTGGCGGTGCATATTGGGACCCATAGCTTCATTCTCCCGATGGAGAGTTTGAAGAGCTATGCTTGAGTTTCCACTACTGAATGGAAAATTACCAATTTCAATATCCATCTTCAGTTCCGAGCCGCCAGCAACGGTGAAGTTGGCATGCACCCCGTGATCATCTGTCACACTCCCTGTATAATCCTCTAGATAGATATGTGCCCATATCTGGATTGTCACATCTGAGAACCTCTCAACTGAACCGGGTCCATCTAGTGACGCAGGAGTTACTGTATGCATCGGTTCGCTTCGAACACCTGACTTTGTGTATTTCAACCATACCTCGGTAGTCACATCACCTTCTACAACTGAACCAGTTGTAAGAGTCCACTCATATGCAGCGAGTGGAGCAAAGTAGAGTTGCTCACCAGTCTGATAAGCATCATCATCATTCAGGTCTTCAAATTCAACCAACATGACATAAGAAGTTGAGAAACGGACTCTCGAACCTTCATCATCAGCTGTGTACCAAAAATGGAACTGAGGGATCCCAGCATTTGCCATGATTGTGATAATATCTGTATTCACCCTAACTGATCCATCACTCATTCTGTCTTGGCCAGGCATTCTTGACATATCACCCATACCAGGACCCATAGCACTTGCAGTGGTGGCTACGGTCGCAAGAAGGGACACCATTAGAAAAACTCCAATAAGTGATCTATAAATTGTTTTCAGTCTTGTCACCTATTCCAAGTCTAAATTCATAGGTATATAATGACCATTTCGTGGCAAACATAGGAAAGGTACCAAAAAGACGCTATGAGGCCCCAATATTACGATTTGAACCTTTATGGATGCTTTCAATGATTTAAAAAGGGCGGATAGAGAATCGGGAGAAGGCTCGGAGGCACTTTACACTTTATTAAGCCCCATGAGAAGGAATGTCCAACTAGCTAGGAGAACGAGAATACGGTTGGCCGCAGATATCAAAGAACGAACACAGTACGATTGGTTTAGTGTAGCACGAATATACGAAACAAAGGGGCAGGATGACCAAGCAATGAAAGCATTTGAGGAATCCATTAAGCTGGATCCCAACTATGCAAAAGCCTGGTTCTACAAGGCAAAGCTTCACTATAAACTAGGTCAGAAAGACCAGGCAAAAGAATGTGTAAACCGTGTTCTTGAATTGAAGCCCGAATGGGAGAAATACGTTAAGAAATATCTTCCAGATATCTAAACTTGTCAATGACAAGGGATTATTTCAGAGCAGCTGATGAGTCAGGGTAGAGAAGAACGTAGACTGCTTGGTTCAGTGTCAGAATCTTTCGTTCGACCCATTCCATCACCATCTTCACATTGTCCGCGGAAGATACTCGTGTGAGTGCGTCAATGGTAGGTTCCTTGCTCATAGGAAGTTTAAGTAGTTCCTCAATTGTCTGAACCAGAATCATCTGACGAATATCAGGGGTAGTCTTGGTGAGCCAATAGAGTACGTTATCCTTTGCTTCTTTATCGACTCCAGAAGAAGCCTCACTAAGCGCAGCGGATATCTCAGACTCAGTTTCACTGTCCTTCATGTCCTTGAGCTCAGCTGTAATTATCTTGACTATGGCCTCAGTATTTGCCGGGTCGTGACTCAGAATATCAATAAGGTCAGAACGAGCCTGCATTGGTCCACTGAAATCTTCGTCGTTGCTCAAGGAACTTACATCTCCATCTTTACTGACGTAGCGTACAGAAAGGAACTCCTTCTGGTGGTTAATATGTTTGTTGCGTTGGTATCTGCGTTTCGGGAAACAATCAGGCTCATCGAAATCTCTAGAGTAGCTCACAAATTTCCGAAACAGAACTCAAAACATAGTCAGGTGATGAATGAGCTCCGTGTTTTGCGATAAGATCCGACAACGACCTCTCCCTATTGTTTATCCAGATAGTGGTCATATCTGCACTCTTCGCTCCGACCATGTCTGCATAATACTCGTCACCAACATAGATAGATTTTGAGATTTCCACATCGAGGTTTTGTACAACTCTTTCGAACAGGGACCTCATGGGTTTGTAAGCTTGAACATCACCACAGTCAATTACTGAGGAGAAGTAGTGGCTTAGTTCGAGGTTTTTCAGTATAATCTTAGCATGACCTTCGAAACCATTAGAAAGTACGCCCAACCGCTGTGTTTTTGCTTTTAATGTCTCAAGTACTTCGTTTACTCCATCATATGGTGTGGAGAGCTCTATGTGCAACGATTTGAATCGCTGAGTTGCCTCGTCAACCAAGTCATAGTCTACACGGATATCGAGATCACGCAGGCTGTTTTCCATCGCAGTCTTTACAATATCAAAAGGGCTTCGATAAGGAGCACCCTCAACAATTGATTGAATCGCTTCTCGATATCTTGTCACAAGATTACGAATGTATGCAATCATCTGCTCCTCAGAAAAAACTCCGGCTTTTCGGAGCAGCCATTCACATGCAACAAAAGGATATCGATGAGTGTCTGTAAGCGTGGAGTCGAGGTCAAAGATGACTGCCTCAAACTTATGGATATCTAATGAGTTCAAGGCAGATCACATTCCAGGATTCAACCACCCTTCCCAAGGTAGATTCCCTTAGGATCCAGTTGATGCATGATATCAATCTGGTCTTGTGTTGGTTCTAGAGTAGTTGGCACTTCAGCAGGAACAATGAGGTCGAACATTACATTGTCTAAGATGTCCTGAGTTGTGTATCCAGGATGAACCGACTTTAATCGAATCTTCAGAGTCGCTGGTTCAAAATCCATCTTACACATATCAGTGATTACAACCTCAGGACCATTTCCTACCATCGACCATTTCTCACGAGAACCAGGACCTTCAAGATGCCCCGGAGAGGTCATATAGTCCAATTTCTTCACAAATTTACGCTTGTCGTGAGCCATCATTATGATGAGTCGTTTAGCGGAAGACGCGATGTCATTTCCACCACCAGAACCAGGGAGTTTGACCTTTGGTTTGTCATATGGGCCAATGTAACTGGTATTGAGGTTGCCATATTCATCGATTTGCGCAGCACCCAGGAATCCAACATCGATTTTTCCTCCCTGAAGAAGGAATCCCAAGGTCTCAATTAGACCAATTGATGCAGAACAGCCATAGTAATAACGTGTGTCAGCCACCGAAAGAGGAACCTCTCTTGGTCGAGCATCAATGAAACCAGCTTCTGAGATGAGGTTTGATTTGGGAGCATGAGTTTGTTTAGCGAGCAGAGCTGCGAGAAGGGGCATTCCCGTCCCACCGAATACATTCTCTCCATCACGAACGTGACTTGAAGCACAGGCAATTAGAAATTCAGTTTTTGAGTATTCGACCATGCTCTCAGTACCCCCAAGGTTTCTTTGCTTTCAGTTGCATCAACCGCGGCCACCCAACAAGATCAAGATATCCATAGTGATCTTCAACGCCGAGTATGTAACCATTAAGATACTCCTGCCAACCTTCCTCTGTCTGGGTCAGCTTGTGGAACATCATAAGATGCTCGAGGTCGTAGTCGTAATAGTTATGGCACATCATAGGATGGGCTACAAATGGCAGAACGACCACGTGATCAACGTACATTGCAGGTATCTTTGTCTGGTCAGGTCGAGTTCGTATTTCTTCTTCATCAATAATTTCCTCAGCCAATACGATGAGTTTCTTGCCACAGCGAGAACCCTCAATGTCTTCGCCAACAATTCCGTCAATTTGTGCATTACCAGTCTTATCAACACGTTGTACATGCACAATACTGAATGCAGGTTTTAGAGAAGGAACTACAGTTAGTTTCTCACCAGTGAACGGACAGTCAATCACCTTGAGCTTATTTTCGCCACGATAACGAGCCAAGCGAACCATGTCTGTACCCATCATACTACGAAGAGGCATGAATGGAACGTTTAGTGCCCCACCCAGAAAACGCATTGCCATTGCCAAGTTAGTGTAATCCTCTACTTCGAGAACACCTTCAGCAACGCGACGGCGAATATTGTTTGAGAGACCCAAGGCTTCAATCGCAGAGAAGGCAATCTCGTATCGATTGACAACTCCTGAACCAGCCATGATCTCTAGGTCTACTTCAGAACCACATGTGTAGACAGTGATGTTTCGCTTCTTTTGACGGACAAGCTCGTGTGAAAATGCGATTGGTGGTCGCTGATACCCAAAGCCGCCCCAGAAAAGATCATCACCATCAGAAACTTTCTTTGCGGCTTCTGCCAGGGTAATACGCTTGTCTTCTACTTCAGCCTCTGTCAAATACTCTCACCTAGTAGATAATATTCACGGAGTAATTAGCCGCGTCAGTGATTATGTTCCTTTTATCTTTGACCGTGGATTAACCTCCGAATAGCAGTTCAAGTATTGAGAAGAAGAACACAATTATCGAAATAATAGGGAGGATAAAACACAATATACAAAGTATTGCACATGCTTTGTTGCAACCACTCGCTTCTGATGGAGGGCGCTCAATAGTCCAGGGAGCTTCAGTCCCATAGACATCCGGTCCCGAATATTCTGTAGATTCATGATACCGACCTGAATCTCGTCTATCTTGATCTGGAAGGGAGAACGAACCAAAACCAGGCATATACTCAAAGAGCCCACCGCATGAGGAGCAACGTAATTTGATTTTACTATCGTAGTCTACTACTTTCTGTGTTCGTACAACTGACCCACAATAGGGACACTCGGAAGTTTGTGACATGACATATCCTCAAAGATTTCTGTTTCTTCAAGACTGTTTATTGTTTGGAGGGTTTTAAACTTCATCACGCCTCAAATAGTACCTATAACTAAAAAGGAGGATTGTTTCCTTTGAATGATATGTCAGCCAATGAGAAGTTTTCTACGACGAAATTTCCTGGAGTCCTGGGTATTGTCAGTCCGCTAATTGCACTTGCTTCCATTGCAGTAGCTATCACACTCTCCCTTTCATGGTTTACTTGGGAAGGGAATGCTCTAAGTGATTTGGGTAACTACAATAATGGATTACCTGCTGCTATCATCTTCAATTCAGGTCTTGTCGTGACCGGATTGTTGCTTTTGGTATTCTCGTATGCTTTTGTAAGAGCAATCACAGATTTACCAACAAAGATTGGAATGATCCCCTTCTTCATCGCACTGATCTTCTTGATTCTGATTGGAGTCCTCTCGGAGAATGCAGGAAGTATACACTTCACAGTATCAGTAGGTTTCTTCTTAAGTTTCCCATTTGCTATGTGGTTCGTAGGTTTCGGATTGTTTAGGTTCAGGAAACTCTGGTGGTTCTCAATTATTTCGATTATATTACCATTCTTTTCAATATACATGTGGGTTTCATGGTCCACCGGATTATTTCCATTCTGGACAGGTAATGCTATTCCAGAGATTACAACCGCGTTAACAGGAATTGGATGGCTCTGGGTTATCTGGCTTCTCCATCACAGAGGAGAGCTCTCGATGTTGATGGAGTGATATTAAGAAACTAAAGTGACTGCATAACGCAGTCTGCAAACCTTTCACTCATCTCAATTTCTCTTTCGTATGGAAATAGAATCGGAAAGTGTGTGAACCCCATTCCTAACAGATGCTCATATTGAGCTGTAACTTCTTCAGGGGATCCTGCCCAAGCACCTGGTAAAATAGATTGTTTCTCCAGATATTTTTCAACAGAGATACCTTGCTCAATTGCTCTGTTTTTGTTGAATTGTAGTATCTCTTTATCATCATCTGTAATGAGACAATATCCAAGGAAAGTCTTGGTTATCTCATCGTAGTCCCGATTCAAATCCTTACAATGGTGTTTTAATACTGTCAACAGTCGCTCAAGTCGCTCTGATGCCCAGGGTGAGAAGTTACTCATATCACCGTACTTGGCTACCATTCGGAGAGTCCGTTTCTCGCCATGCCCACCAATCAGAATTGGTGGGTGCGGCTTTTGGATTGGTTTTGGTGCAAATACGGCGTTCTTTATTTGGTAATATTCTCCGTTGAAGTTTGCCCGGTCCTTAGTCCATAAAGCTCGAATCACTTGGAGTGCTTCTTCAAGTCTATCCATTCGTTCTCGTAGTGGAGGAAAACGATATCCATATGATCTGTATTCAACCTCTTTCCAGCCAGCTCCCAAACCAAAAATGAGTCGTCCGTCAGAAATCATATCTAATGTCGCAGTAACCTTGGCAAGCATAGACGGATGGCGATAGGAGTTACATGTGACCATAACTCCAAGGTGCATCTTCTCAGTTTTGATTGCGAGGGCAGTAAGCAAGGTCCATGCTTCGAGACTGTTTGTGTTTACAGAGTCAAGGTCCTTGAAGAAATGATCACACGTCCAAACCGAATCGTACCCGAGTCGTTCTGAATTCAACGTGATGCGCTCAATTGTTTTGTAATCAAAGCCGAAGAGAGGCTCGAAATGGATACCAAACTTTGGACGCATATTGAAACCCTGAGTTGTAAATCAAGGACACCTGAAAAGTCTTATCTCTTCTTTAAAAGTATGCGAAACAATAAGAACAACCAATACATGTAGATTTCAGTATTGCAGGTGAAGCACAAAATGACAGATGAACCAAGTCTATCTCCACCCTCGAATTATAGATGGATCATCCTTGCACTTGCTTGGCTTGTCTATTTCTCCTTTGGTTTGATTCTTGCATCGATACCTCCACTTGTAAATACCATAGCTGCAGACCTCGGGTTGACATACTCGGAAATGGGGATTATTCTGGGAAGCGTTATCTTGATGTACATCCCTCTTTCGATTCCTGCAGGTATAGGTATCGATCGTTTCGGACAGAAGAAGGCGATTGCCTTGGGACTCCTCCTTGTGTCAATTTCAGCAATTCTGCGTTCTTTTGTTTTCAGTTTTGAAACCCTTTTCCTTGTTGTATTCTTATTCGGATTTGGGGGCCCCACAATTTCAGTTGGGCTGGCTAAAGTGGCAGCTTCATATTTTGAAGGGCGAGAACGTGGAATCGCTTCAGGGATCTACATGACGGGGGCAGTTGTTGGTTCAGCATCAGCATTAGCATTAACAAATTCCCTCATTCTACCACTAGTAGGCACATGGCGCAATGTGTTTTCCTTCTACGGAATCATCGGGTTTCTCGTGGCTTTTGCTTGGATTTTACTTGCACGAGAACCAACTTCGGGGTCTAAGCATAGAGATGTATTGCTCCCGATGAAGAAGATACTTCGGTCTCTACTTGGTCACAAGTCTGTCTGGATAGTTGCCATTATCGGTTCCACATCCTTTCTGGTCTTCTATGGTTTCGGGAACTGGCTACCAACTCTATTAGAGGAAAAAGGATTGGACCCAGTAACAGCCGGATTATGGGCATCAATACCTACCTGGCTTGGTCTTATTGGGAGTGGAATTATCCCGGGAGTTACTAGAGCTGGTAAAAGAAAGCCGATACTTGCAGTATTGTTACTCATTGAAGGTGTCAGCATGTACATCGTCGGAATAACTTTCGGATCATCCCTTCTGGCTTCACTAGTCGTCTTTGGAATCGTCAGTGGTGCAATTATGCCACTTATGTTAGTGGTCATGATGGACCTGCCTGCGGTTGGAGCTGAACATACGGGAATTGCTAGCGGCCTTTTCTTCTCAATAGGAGGGTCGATGGGCTTCATCGGACCTATTCTAGTAGGATATCTAACAGACCTCACTAGCAGTTTCATTCCAGCTTTGATCCTACTAGCTATTGTTGTTGAAGTAATGATTGTACTTGCCTTGTTTCTAAAAGAAGATTGAATTGAAGGTTTTCTAGCAATATTCTGAAAAAGAGATAAACTGCTGCAGAGGACAATTACCTCCGCAGCAAATCGCTAACTAAAGCAGCTCATCAAGTAGCTCGAGGAGCTCGACGACCTTCAGCTTGGATCCAAATTCAGATAGGTCCTTACCGGTCTCTTCTTCCTCTTTCTTCAGGGCTTTGATACCGTCATCCAGATTTGTCACGCAGAATGGACAACTGGTCATGACGACCTCAGCACCAGTTGATGCAGCCTCTTTGAGTCGTTCCTTGGATGTTGCAAGAGCAAAATCAGGAAATTGGGCCTTGACCCCTCCTCCCGCGCCGCAGCAGAAGCTGTCACCCTTGATCCGGTACATCTCCTTGAGCTCAAGACCTGGAATCGCACCAAGAACCTGACGTGGAATCTCATAATGCGCCAATTTCGCCTTCTCAGCCCTACGGCTATCAAGCAGCCAATTGTCAGATTCCGCGAGGATCTTCTTCTCAATGCCTAGGCCAATGTGACGAATACTGTGACAAGGGTCATGCCATGTGACCTTCTTCCCGTATAGGTTCTTTATCTTGAAATTGGCTTCCTGGATATACTGGTTGATCAGTTCGACAGTGTGCATGACCTTGAAAGGAAGGTCTTCTCCACTCATCTCAGGGTAGTCATTGCGGAAGGTCTTGTAACATCCTGCACAGCTAAAGATGAGCAGGTCGTAGCCCTTGAACAATTCAAGGTTCTCCTTCATCACCTTCCTGAATACATCCCTTCTGCCAGACCTCAGGATTGGGGAGCCACAACATACCTCGTCGCTCAAGACTGTGAAATCAATTCCGAGCTTTGTGAGAATGCTTGCAGTGGTCCCAGCAATCTTCTGTTGACGATATGAGGCGGTACACCCTACATAGAATGCGACCGATGTACCAGGTTTGTCAATCTCACCGCTAAACCACTTTGTGCGGTCCTCTCTTGGCTCACCGTATGGATTTCGCATATCGTCTTTATCGACACGATCACCCATTCCCTTGTGTTTGTCCAGAGGTTCAACACCAGACTCAATGATTGCTGCACGCAGCGCCTCAGTGACTGCGACAGTGTCGATATAGTTCGGACACTGGGTTTCACAGAGTGCACAAGTCGTGCAAGCCTCAGTAATCTCAAGGAGTTCTTGGCTGGCAGGAAGCTCTCCGTTGAGGAATGCTCTGGCCATCCATTGCTTCCCACTATTGAAGTAGCCTTCCCAGCCGTAGTAGATTCCAGCAGGGCACCCCTGTAGCATGCCGGTGTATTCTTCGTTCTCACCCTCTTTATCGGGTTCACCAGAGTAAGCGTATTGGCATGCACGACAGTGAATGCAACGTGCGTTGACCTTACGCAGTTCTTCAAGATTCATTGTCACTCGGTCCTCCTTGTATTTTCTGTATATTTAGTGATTATGATACGCACGCAAATTCACTCCTTTAACGGATTGGGAAGGTCAGTGACACTCTCCCAAGGTATTGCTAGTCTGCCTGGATGCATTATCAGGTTCGGGTCCAGGACCTTCCTGAACTTCACTAACATCTTGTAGTATTCCTTGGCCTGTGAGAAGGTTTCGGGAGCATGGACGAATGGGTCAGGTCGGTAGTTGAGCCAGCCTTTCTTTAGGAAACTCCTTGTGGTCTCAAGGTTGAACTCGCGAATCTTCTCCATGATGCCTGGTTCCGTGCTGTCGTAACAGAGGATTGGCATGACGATTGCTTGCCTTGCGTGGTCGATAGATGCAACCCACATAGTCTCAGGGAAGCCATAATCAGCCATCGCCGCGCAGTATTCCTCCATCATCTTTCCACTTTCAAGCCATGGACAATACCATGTGATGAAAAGAAAGCCTGCTTGCCAGAGTGAGTAAGGAACGGCAATCACGTTTGGCTTCTTGAGCCGGGATGCCACCTGTTTTGGATGCAGGTCCTGTTTCGGAGTGACTCTCTTCTCTCTGACCTCATAGTCCTTGTAGATCTTGTCAATCCCATTGAGGGTGAAGTCCAGTTCTTCTTGGCTCCATGCCCAGACCTCGTAGTTCATCCATTTGCGATCGATTCCAATCTTCTTGTAAAATTCGTAATCTAGTGGGACTTTCTCCTTGGGCCAACGGGTCATGACAAGTTCATAGTTTCCACCTTGCACCATGACTGTCCTTTCAGCAATACCCATCTCATGCTTGGATATTTCCCAAGCGGGCTTAATGATGTCATCCCAAGTTTCTCCGCCGTATGCAACAACGGTCTTGAAATGGGGATGAGGAATCATCTTGATGGCACACTTAGTGATGATACCCATTGAGCCCTGAGACCCGAGGAATAGACCATCAGGATTGGGTCCTACTCCCCAGCGATAGAATGGTTTTGCACCAGGCAGTGCCCAAGACCCGGTGTGGAAAATCTCACCAGTTGGTAGGACTACCTCCAAACCCATTATCATATCTGCCTGAGGACCATAAACACCAGTAACAAGGGAAAATCCTCGCTCGATAGCATCTCCTAGAACAGTCGCTGCAGGAGGAGCGCCATCAGGGATTGGTGGTGCCCAATCGGGGTACGTAGTTTTGAAAATTCTCCAGGCATCGCCAGACTTCACACCAGGCTCGACGACCATAACACGGTTCTCAGTGTCTACAGTCATCTTATCCATTCGAGTTAAGTCTAGGTATATCCCGCCAGGTTGAATTGCCGGGAGCGCGAAACCGCCGCTCAGACCTCCAGCTGCAGGAGTTACAGGGCTGAGGTTCTCGTTCGCCACAATGAGAATCTTGGAAACCTCTTCGGCATTTGCCGGTCTAGCAATTAACTCGGGCAATTCGGCCTCGAG
>VAPA010305482.1_pt1 | contig 33463 bp, 24 predicted proteins | sample 3395041 | NCBI WGS metagenome assembly VAPA01 (sample SAMN08290432, study PRJNA428436) | hydrothermal vent metagenome | isolation source: Deep-sea hydrothermal vent chimney | place: Indian Ocean: Southwest Indian Ridge | depth 1973 m m
AGACACCAAGCGCTTGAGGCTGCACGTGTTGCATCTAACAGGGACATGACCAAAACTACAGGTAGGGCAAACTATCATCTTAGGATACGAGTAAAGCCATACCATTATCTTCGTGAGAACAAGATGATCTCCGGAGCAGGTGCAGACCGAGTACAGGATGGAATGCGAAAAGCCTGGGGTAAAGTGATTGGAATTGCTGCACGGGTTCGACCTAATCAGGCATTGATCACAATCCGTGTGAATAGGCAACACATCAAGGAAGCAAGGCAGGCACTGAAGAAAGCAGCTCCAAAGATGCCCACTCCGTGTAGGATAGTCTTCGATAAAATCGATCCTGAACTGAAACGCACGATGGGTTATGGAATCTAGTCTTCCAACTTCTCGTTGTCATTTACAAGTTCACTAATACGTCGCACTATACCAGTTAGAGTCGCGACCTCTCTTCCTGTCATATAGGCTCTTCCAAGAAGATTTCTGAAAACCTGTTTTGCGATTGGTATTCTATACTCTTTCAGGCTTAGTTGATCCACAACATCATCAAAGAATTTGGACACTTGCTCTCGTTCTTGATGTGTTGCGGCTCTGGCTTCTGAGGGTTGGCGAGGTTCCTCGGGTGCGTACTTTGAGAAAAGATGATAGAGCACAACTGACACAGCGTGGCTGAGATTGAGACTGGGATATTCCTTTGATGTCGGAACAGTGAATGCAAGATCACATAGTGCAATTTCATCATTGAACAGTCCAGTACTCTCCCTTCCAAAGACTAGAGCGATACGACCATCTAGTGAATTTGGGTCTGGCAATTCTGCAAGAGGGACCAGTGCCCGTGTGACACTATGATTTCTCCCAGCTCTTGCACTTGACGCCCAAGCTAAATCAACATCAGTAAGTGCTGATTTTAGGTCGTCAAAGATGATTGCATTGTCTAAAATGTCATGAGCATGTACTGAGAACATCTGTGCGAACTGCTCTTGACGAGAGTCCTCTCCTACTATTCTTAATTCATGCACTCCAAAATTAGCTAACACTCTCGTTACAAAACCAACATTTCCTGGATTCTGAGGGTCAACAAGAACTACAACCAAGTTTGGAAACTCTACCAATGAAAATCCCTACCTGTGGGCTAGCTGTAAAATATCTCCGTCTTGAAGCGGATAGCCGAGGCCTACGGTTCTTCTCTTGATCTTATCATTAACCCTAAGTATGACTGCAGCACGAAATCTCTCCACAAACAATTCTTTGTGAACTTTTCGTGCAGCATCTTCCACGATAGAGCCTTCAGGAAGCACAATTGGCTTCACCTCACTCTTTTTCCCGGGAATCTTCGTATATACTCGCAGTATATCGAGATGTTCATAGAATGACCAGCTCATCCCATCGAGGTTCTCATCATTCTCTGCAGATATCGGAACTATGTCAAACCGATGACCGTATTTTTCTTCTAGTTCTTTGAATCTTGTTTCAGACCCCTCTGAGTCACCTTTTGTAGCTACAATCATTGCACGTACATACGCAACACTGGAGTCCATGGCATCAACAAGCTGTTCGAAGGTTGAGGGTTTTTGAAACCGAACGATTATGTTCGTAATTTTGCGAGCTATGAGGTATTCTTTCACCTCTTCAATGTCGCCCTGATAATTTTGGACACCATAGATCATGTGACCTCCGAGTCCCACTCTCTCGATTCTAACCGCAGACTTCTCTTTGTTGAGACGAATTCTTGCTGCATCCAACTCTTTAAGGATGACACTCATCTGTGGCTCAATATCTTGAGAGAGGTCAACAACTAAAGCAATACAGTCAGAGTTACGAGCCACTGCTAGGGCTTGTCGACCAATCCCTGCCTCGTGACTGCCATTAAAGACTCCTGGAAGTTCAACTAGCTGAATATTGATGTCTTCAAGAATCAACATGGCTGGGGTTGGAATCGGTGTTGTGAAGGGATAGTTTCCTACATCGAATTCTGCGTTCGTAACTGCATTGATGAGTGTGGATTTTCCACTATTGGTAATGCCTATGAGGCAGATTTGTCCTGCACCCTCCTTTCGGACAACTCCCTCTTCTGCACCACCACTACTTCGACGAGCACGATCTAGGTCACGTTTCTTATCTAACTGAGCTTTGAGAGTTGCTAATTTCTTCCTATAATCCCCCTTCATTCTCTCTGCACCCTTATGTCTGGGTGCTAGAGATAGGAGTTTCTCAAGCTCTACTATCCGCTGAGCGAGGTCTTCCGTTTCCTCGTAGACTAACCTTTGTCTATCGAATTCTGGAGTTACATTGGTAGGCAAAGATTCACACTCAATGATTGATTCCATTCAGAAACTACAATGCTGATATTATGAAGCTTTCTTCATGGTGTGTTTTCCATCCTATCAGCGGAAAGATTAGTATCAAGGATGAACCGCTCTGGACTTGATGAGGGTACTTGAATCAGACTAGGACCCCACAACTCAACAAGTTCGGCAAATGATGACCGCAATAACTCAATTCCATTATCCATTGTAAGTGATTTTTCAGGTTCAAGATCCTGTCCCTTTTCAATCGCTTTTAGAAGGAAGAAGGAGATCGACCTCTCGTCTGGTGAAACCCTTCTTAGAGAGTTTCCTGGAAATGATACTACCTTCAAATCGTCTTCACTTCCTACAGCCAAGGATACAATCACGTTTCGTCGAAGATCGCCTGATACGAATAATCCTACGTTAACACATCGGCATGCAGTGACCACTTCAGGACTGTTCAGTCCAGACTTTACTGAACTCCTATCGATTGGAATCTCTTTGAACAGAACAAGAAAGCGGCGCACGAACATCACATTCTAAATTGATGGGGTCACATTCCCTGCAAACCTGGAAAGCCTGGAATACCTCCTTTCCGACCTCTTCGCTGCTTTCCCATTTGCTTCATCATCTTCTTCATTTGCTCATGTTGTTTCAGGAGGTCTCTCACATCTTTTTGAGTGGTTCCAGAACCTTTCGAAATTCTCTTTATCCTAGATGATTTGATCAATTTGGGTTCTTCTAGTTCTGCTTTAGTCATTGAATTCATTATAACCTCCCATCGCTTCATGTTCTCTTCCTGAATTTCAGCCATGCCTTCCGGAAGTTTGTACTGGAGGCCTAACATCTCCATCACTTTTCCAATGGGTCCCATTTTCTTCAATTGCTTCATCTGAGCCATCATATCTTTCAGCGAGAACTGTCCCTTCATGATTCGCTTTGCAGCATCTTCTTCAACCTCAATCTGAGCATCTCGTACCTTCTCAATTAGTCCTTTAATATCAGACATACCAAGAAGCCGACCAGCAAATTTCGTTGGATTGAAGATTTCAATCGCATCCATTCCTTCTCCTATTCCAATGAATTTGATAGGTGCTTGAGTCGCTGCGACAGCTGAGATTGCACCACCACCCTTTGCGCCACCATCAAGTTTGGTGACGATGATGGACCCTATGTCTGTTGCTTTTTTGAAAGCTGCTGCTTGAACTCCTGCCTGTTGACCAAGAGTACCGTCAATGACTAACACTATCTCTTGAGGTTTTACGCTCTTTGAGATGTCACGCATCTCCTTGATGAGTCCTGTTTCTTCTCTATGTCTACCTGAAGTGTCCAAGAGGATAAGTTCAATGCCTTTCTTCTGCATCTCCTTGACACCTTTCTTTGCCAATTTGGAGGCGTCTTTTTCATCCTCATCACCCCAGAAGGGAACATTCGATCTCTCGGCTAGCTGTTCCAACTGGCTATAGGCTCCTGGTCTGAAGTTATCTGCACAAATCACTCCAGTCTTTATTCCTCTTTTTTGATAGTATCGAGCTAGTTTACCGATAGTTGTTGTCTTTCCAGAACCCTGAATGCCTACCATCATGACAAGGTTTGGTTTTCCAGGGTTGATTGTTAATGGAACAGCCTTCTCTCCGAGGAAAAATGCTAATGTGTCCCATACAACCCGGACGATATGTTCACGACGTGAAACGCCTCTGGGCAATGTTTCATCTAAGGCCTCTTCCTCTACTCTCTCAGTTATTGCCATAACAAGATTGACATCTACGTCTGCGACTAGTAGTGCACGTTGGATGTCTTTCACTAGCTCTTTCACTAGCTCTTCGTCAATAACATTAGCTCCGAAGAGTTTCTTCAGGGCTGAGTTTAATGATTTTCCAAGACCTTCCAAGACCATTTCACCGTCTTCTGGGAGTGCTCCTTCTACTATCCATATCAACCTTCGCCTCTGAATCAAGATTGACAACAATGGGGGAAAGTCTAAATCCCAATTCCCTATAGGACAAACCTGCGTGTGATTGGTCATGTCCGAGAAAGTTGGTGCTGAAAAAATCAGAATCGTAAAGATTCATGATGGAACAGTGATTGATCATATCAGGGCTGGAAAAGCACTAGAAGTGCTCAAGATACTTGGAATTACAGGTGAAGACGGTAACATAGTCTCTTTAGCTATGAACATTAGCAGCTCAAAGATCGGGAAGAAGGACATAGTTAAAGTCGAGCATCGACTTCTTGCAGATGAGGAAGTAGCACGGATTGCACTTGTTGCGCCTGAGGCTACAATCAACTTGGTTGAGGATTTCAAGATCATCAAAAAAACCCGAGTGGAGTTACCTGAAACGATCACTGGTATCTTTGAGTGTCCAAATCAAAGGTGCGTGACAAACAAGGAACGCGAACCAATCCTCAGCAAGTATGAGGTTGTTTCTCAAACACCTATTCAGTTAAAATGTCTGTATTGTTGGACTTTGGTTGAAGAACAAGACATCATTGTTCAATTCACAAGTTAGATTCTCATTCCTATTCCAAATGCTTTTTAGTGGACAGTTAGGCATCAGCTTAAGTCCGACTTCAGTGGTAATATTCAATGTCTAGTGATAAAATAGCAGTAATTGGTGATAGAGATACGGTCACCGGGTTTCGGTTGGTTGGAGTGAGTGAATGTTCAATTCCAAAATCACCAGCAGAAACTCGTGATTCGCTATACCACTACTTTCGAGACCCCACAATGGGTCTTGTGATGATTACAGAGCCTATAGCCGCAGAGGTAGAAGATACCATTGTAGAGCTCTCCCAATCACCAGTTCCAGTTATCTTACTGATTCCTGACAGAGATGGGACCACTGGTGCGTATGAAACAGTGCTAAAAGAACTGATACGCAGAGCTGTTGGAATTGAAATAAACATCTAACATGATTGATACGGAGTTGTGAACTTTGACAGAAGTAACAGGGCGAATTGAAAGCATTGCGGGACCTGTAGTACAATGCTCTGGAATACCTGGAGTACGAATGTACGAAGTAATACGAGTAGGAAACCAGCAGCTGATTGGAGAAGTAATCGAAGTTGGAGAAACTGAGTTTACAGCGCAAGTCTATGAAGAGACTTCTGGTCTTGCTCCAGGTGAACCAGTCAAATCCACTGGGGACTCTCTCTCAGTAGAGCTTGGTCCGGGGCTACTCGGGTCGATTTATGATGGTATTCAAAGACCCTTACCAGACCTGAGAAAACTGTCAGGCGACTTTATCACTAGAGGTCTAACTGTTGAGGGTCTTAACAAAGAGAAGAAATGGAAGTTTAATCCGACAGTAAAGAAAGGTGACAAAGTTCAACCAGGTGATGTTATTGGTACAGTACCTGAAACCGGTATCATCACATCCAAGATCCTCATTCCGGTAGGAGTGGAAGGAGAAATTACGGAAATCGTCAGTAAGGGCGAATACACTGTCAAAGAAGAAATCTGCAAGGTCAAAGATCAACATGGCGACGTTCATGATGTTGTGATGATGCAGAGGACACCGGTCAGAATAGGAAGGCCATTCAAAGACCGTGTTGGGATGGACACCCCACTCATAACGGGTCAACGAGTCATTGATACATTCATGCCCCAAGCAAAAGGAGGTACTGGTGCAATTCCAGGAGGATTTGGAACTGGAAAGACAGTGACACTTCATCAGTTTGCAAAGTGGGCTGACGCACAAGTAGTGGTCTACGTAGGTTGTGGCGAACGTGGAAACGAAATGACCGAAGCTCTTGAAGAATGGCCACACTTGAAAGACCCGAAGTCAGGACGCCCATTGATGGAACGGACTGTTCTGATTGCTAACACTTCTAACATGCCTGTTGCAGCTCGTGAGGCGTCAATCTATGTTGCCGTGACAATTGCCGAGTATTTCAGAGATCAAGGGTTCGACGTTGCTCTTATGGCTGATTCAACTTCACGGTGGGCAGAAGCATTACGTGAGATATCAGGAAGGCTTGGTCAACTACCATCTGAGGAGGGCTATCCAGCCTATCTTGGTTCACGCCTTGCACAGTTCTATGAACGCGGCGGGAGAGTCAAAACACTTGGTGGTGGCGGCGACCAACTTGGTTCAATCACTATATGTGGAGCAGTTTCGCCTCCTGGTGGTGACTTCTCAGAACCAGTGACTCAAGCAACATTGAGAATTGTGAAAGTGTTCTGGGCTCTTGACAAAGACCTTGCAGCACGAAGGTTCTTCCCAGCGATTAACACTCTAACTAGCTACTCTCTCTACTTCGGTACTCTTGAAAAATGGCAGAGAGAAACCATGGGTGAAGATTGGCCAGAGCTTGTCAAAGAGGCATTAGCACTTCTACAAAAGGACCAAGAATTGAGAGAGATTGTACAACTAGTAGGTCCTGACGCACTCCCTGAATCTGAACGTGCGATTCTGGAAGCTGCGCGAATGATTAAGGAGGACTTTCTTACACAGAGTGCGCTTCATGAGATTGACACTTACTGTCCGATTGGAAAGACCTACAGAATGCTGAAGATCATCATCGATTTTTCAAAGAGGATGGCTGAGGCTGTTCAGATGGGTGTTCAGGTTCGTAGAATCTTGGAACTCAGTGTTCTAGATAACATAGCTAGGATGAAACTCTCACCCTGGGATACATACTATGAAACGATGGAAGCTATCGAGAAGAAGATGGAAGGCGAGTTTCAGAACCTTCTTCAAGAATTCTCAGAATCTAGGCTCCCGTTCCAAGAATCTTCACAATGAATTGGTCACCACGAATACGCGGCCTTTATCCGCAAGTATGTAGTCTAGCTACTAGACATGACCAATTGTAAACAACTTGAGAAGCTACATGAAACGATCAGATATTGTACACTCTGTCCGCTCCATGAAACACGCACTAATGCTGTGCCAGGTGAGGGTCCGTGTAACGCATCTGTAATGTTTGTTGGAGAAGCACCTGGTGCCAAGGAGGATGAGACCGGACGACCGTTTGTGGGAAGGTCGGGTGAACTACTAGTTTCCTTACTTGAAGAGATTGAACTTGCACGTGATGATATCTTTATCACATCAATTTTAAAATCAAGACCCCCGAAGAACAGAACACCAAAGAAGGTCGAAATCAATGTCTGCAGACCCTATCTAGAACAACAGATTGAGTTAATCAAACCTCGTGTCATTGTGCTTCTAGGAGGTGTAACAATCTCATCTCTTTTCGGTCCCAGAAAAGTTTCAGAATCACATGGCCGATTCGTCGAGAGTGATTCACAGAGATATTTCATGACCTACCATCCAGCAGCAGCTCTCAGGTTTCCGAAGATCAAAATAGCGATGAGAGAAGATTTCAAAATACTAAGTCAAGACTTGGTTTGAGTGGTTGTTATATTCGTTCATACTGACTCCCTCCTGTGTAACAGATGGCTGAGCCGATGCTATTCTTACTCCTACAATCACCCTTTGATATTCAGATGCCTGAGAACTGGTTCGGTATTGTAGGAGACATTCTCAATGTTTTGTTTGCGCTTGCTGTCCGTGGGTACTTGATTGTTCTATTGATTGGGCTGATAATTTTCGCTACAGGTTTCAGTGATGGTTTCTCCAAGATTCTGGTTGGTTTGGGTATAGTCCTATATTTCGGAGGTCCATTCATCGTCAACCTGTTTGGTCAATTTAGTGGTATTGAACCAGTAACGCTTGAGAGTGCCACAGCTGTATGGTTACGCATTTTTGGAATGACTGATGCTGAGTTATTCATGATATTGGTCTGGTTAGGAGATGCTATTGCTTGTATCTGGCTACTTGCCGGGACTATTCTGTATTTAACCCCCTCTGCAAATGATCTTACATCTCGGGGTAAATCCATGATAGTACGAGCCTTAATGCTAGCGCCAGTTCTTGCATTCTTTCACGTGGCTGCTTGGCTGTAAATGACGCTTCGTAACTCTTAAAACTTGGATACGATAACGGCAGATAGCACTGATTCAATAATCAAGGTGGTTTCAAAAGATGTCTAAAGAATCTTCGATAATTTACAGAACAGTTTCTGATGTTAGTGGGCCACTACTTGTTGTCGAGAGCACCCATAACGTAGCATTTAACGAAGTTGTAAAAATCAGATCTCCATCTGGAGAATTGTTAACAGGTACTGTTCTTGAAACTGGTAAAGGACGAGCAGTCATTCAGGTATTCGAAGGCACCAGCGGTCTTGATACTGAGGTCACCTCGGCCAGATTCACTGGCGAAACTATGCGTCTTCCAGTTTCATCTGAGATTCTAGGAAGAGTTCTTGACGGTGCTGGAAACCCACTTGATAAGGGGCCTCCCCTCACAGCTGAAGATCACTGGGATATCTATGGTTCTCCAATCAATCCCTATGCAAGACAGTATCCACGACAACCAATTCAGACAGGTCTGTCTTCAATCGATGGTCTTAACACATTGGTCCGAGGTCAGAAACTCCCCATCTTCTCAGGTTCTGGTCTTCCTCACAATAGGATTGCTGCACAAATAGTAAGACAGGCGAAAATTCCAGGAGAGGAAGGTGATTTTGCCATAGTATTCGGTGCGATGGGCATTACAGCAACAGAGGCACAATACTTCATGCAATCTTTCGAGGAAACAGGAGCGTTAGAACACACCACACTGTTTCTGAATCTAGCCAATGACCCCGCCATTGAACGTATTATCACACCAAGGGCCGCATTGACTGCAGCAGAATATCTTGCTTACACCACTGATATGCACGTTCTTGTTATTCTCACAGATATGACGAATTATGCAGAGGCTCTGCGCGAGATTAGTGCTGCCAGGTCAGAAATCCCAGGTCGCCGTGGCTATCCAGGGTACCTGTATACGGATCTTAGTCTAATCTATGAACGGGCAGGTCGTATTAAAGGTAGAAATGGTACAATCACACAGATGCCAATTCTCTCAATGCCACAAGATGACATGACCCACCCAATTCCTGACCTGACTGGATACATCACAGAAGGTCAGATTATCGTTGGAAGAGCTGTGCACCGAAGAGGTATTTACCCGCCTATCGACCCAGGTCCATCTCTCAGTAGACTAATGAAAGAAGGAATTGGCAAGGGTATGACCCGTTTCGACCACAAAGAGATACAGGCTCAGCTCTACTATGCCTACTCAGAGGGTCGTGACCTCAGAGATTTAGTTGCAGTTGTAGGTTCTGAGGCATTGACAGACCGAGATCAGAAATACCTTAAGTTTGCTGACAGGTTCGAGACTGAATTCATCAATCAGGGTGAGTTCGAAGACCGCTCATTTGAGCAGACACTTGATATCGGTTGGAATCTACTCAGTGACTTCCCAGAGCGAGAGCTAAAACGTTGTGATCCTGAAACAATCTCTTGGGCTCGCGATAAGGGAGTGTACAAACCAAGCTAGTCGAAGGAATATTTTGAGTGACGGAGTAGTGATGCGGGCTTTTAGTTTGAGAGAGTTGTAGTTAGATTCTAATCATAGAGCGTTGTGGCAAGAGGAAACTCCAATCAAATAAAGGGTCTACACGATTATTCTTCACCGACTCCATGATGTAGATAGTGGTCTTTTTCTTTCTTCGCACCAAAACTTCTAAGGCCTTCAGTATTAAGCTGACTCTTGATCTCTTTTGCCTGTGGTGAAGTAATCTCGTTCTGCTTCAATAGAAATTCAACAATTTCCATTGCTTGTGACATTGTATCACAGCGCCGAATATAGTCCACGACATCCGGTTCGAAGGCGGACTTTTCGCTTTTGGTAGACTCTGATTCTTCCGACATTGTACGGACACCATCTATCCTGTATGTCTTTGTGGTATTCTCCTTGAGTTCCCTGTTCAAAATTGGAAACTCTTTGCGAAATTCACCATCTTCCGACATACATCGTCACCAACGACCCTGACCTTTAATCAGCCAAGAGCGTTTCGTAAGAGTGACTTCCAAGAATTGACTTAAGAGCTTTGTCAAGACGACATTACTATTGTTCTCATTTGCTTAAGAACGACCAAGGTAGCTGACCTTTCAACCTTTCAGCATCATTTGCAATGGAGAAAAGGGGGATTTTCGTTTCTTTCTCTGCTCGTCTCCATCCTCCAAGTCCACCATATTCGGAAGCCTGGCGAATTACTGGACCAAGAGATCTATCTCCGAGTGAGAGAGCTGCCTGTATTCGAGCGTTCCTAGGATCCAATGTTTCTACTGTGACTCTAGACGTCCCCTTTACGCCTTTCTCTACAATCTGTATCTTTCTCCGAATCTCTGCGATTGGCGGCTGAGGTTCTCTCTCCCATCTGGTTTGAGCCTTTGGAATGAATGGATTGACACTGGCAGTTACTTTGAGTCCTGATGTCTTTCCGATTTTTGTAATCATATCAACTGTTGCTCTAACATCTTCATCTGTTTCTTCAGGAAGTCCAATAATGAAGTAGAGCTTCAGGGAGCTATATCCCGCTTCTTTTGCAACTTCGATAGCGTTATCGATATCAGTGTCATCTAACCCTTTACCCATTAAGTTCCTCATTCGTGTGGAACCAGACTCCGGAGCAATTGTGAGGGTTCGTTGTCCACTCATTACAAGACAATCAAGGAGCGATTTGGTTACAGAATCTGCACGTAAAGATGGTACAGAAACTTTCAGACCTTGCTCTACGGTCCAACAAACAAGTTCCTCAAGTCCATCTAGATCTCCCAATGAAGAACCAATCATTGAAACCTTACTTGTTGGAGTGTCCTCTCTTCCTAGGTTAATGAGTTCCTTTAGACGTTTCAGTGATCTTGTTCTCCTGGGTCGGCAAATATGACCAATCAGACAGAATCTACACGAATGTCCACACCCTCGGGTCACTTCAAGAAGAAATGACCTACCAAAAACAGATTCCAGATGAGACCCTTCAGGCACATCTGGGATAATCTGAGTTGTAGGATAAGGAAGGGAGTTCAAATCGGATATGATATTTCGACTTACACTTGATTTCGGTTTTGTTGGAACATATAACCCGCTCAATTCAGATAATCTGGTCATTGCCTCTTCCCGTGAATCACTATCTTTGACCGCATCCACAATGTCATGCACGATGAGGTCACCATCACCAATAACAAAGGCATCAATGAAATTCACGAAAGGTTCTGGGTTCGCCGAAACTACAGGTCCTCCAACAATCACGATTGGGTCATTATTGTCCCTTTTCTCAACCACAACCGGAATGCTTCCATGTTCAAGCATCTGTATAAGATTGATAATGTCTTCCTCATAGGTGAGGGAGAATCCAACAATGTGATTATCCTTGAGCGGTCGATTACTCTCTACCGAGTGAGAGGGGGAAGAAGTATCGTAGCGGAAATATCTCTCACAAGAAGTGTCGTCCCGTGAGTTCAGTGTTGCATAGAATATGTGAAGGGCAAGTCCTGTCATTCCTGCTCTGTATGTTGATGGGTAACAATATCCAAAGAGAATTTCAACACGACTTGAGTCCTTTGTCACTGTATTGAACTCATTCAATGGCGTGGGCGACATCCTATCCCCTACTATTTGTGATCAGCGTCCATTATGACTTGGTCTTGCTTAGTTATGACAAGCTTGTTGGCTTCAATGTCTCTGCTTACAATCACACCTATTCCGGTCTGTGCACCTTGATGGATTACAATGCCTGGACCTATGGAGGTTCCAATTCCTGTCTTTACATCATCACCAATGATAGCGCCTAATTTCCTTCTCATTGAGTTGAAACGTTCTCCTTTCACGGAGGCAAAGATTGACCTGTCATCATGTCGAAGATTAGCCGTTATAGTCCCTGCTCCAAAGTTTGACCTCTGACCGATAATAGAGTCACCAACATAGGACAGATGCCCCACATTAGTTTCATCCATTATGATACAGTTCTTGATTTCAACAGCATTCCCTATCTTGACCTTCTTTCCGAGGGATGTGTAAGCACGGATATAGCAATTCGGTCCAACCACAGAGTCCTCTCCAATGAAAACCGGTCCCTCAATATACGCCCCACTCTTTATGATAGCTCCTTTTTCAACGATAGTGTTTCCTTTTATCACGGCTCCATCTTCAACTATACCCTCTATCCGTTTCTGTTGCTTCGCGAGAACCTGTTTGTTTGCTTCAAGCAGATCCCATGGTTTTCCTATATCTAACCACCATGAAGGGAGTGTGTACGCGCCGACATTACCTCTCTCAATAAGCATTGAGATGGAATCAGTGATCTCGTATTCTCCTCTTGGTGAGAGTTCTGTATTGTCAATAACCTCCCAGAGTGATTCACCGATTGCATAAATCCCCGCATTAACGAGATTGCTCACTACTTCCTCAGGATTTGGTTTCTCAATGAGTGAAGTTGCCTTTCCTTTCTTCACAACAACTACACCATATGCACTTGGATCTTCGATAACCTTGGTTGATAGGGTAAACTCATACCCTCCTTTCTTGTGATACGCGATAAGACCCTCAAAAGTATCAGGTCCCACCATCAAATCACCATAGATCAGAACAGCTTCCTTTTTTCCAACAAACTTCTTGGCATATCCTGCAGCGTGTCCTGTTCCCTTGCGTTCTTTTTGATTGACAAAAGAAATTGCCATTTTCCACGACCTAGCTTCTACAGCTTTCTGGAGTTGATCACCATGATATCCGTATACAACCAAGGTTTCTTTGATTCCTGCCTTTTCTAGGGCCTCCATTGTGTGATATATCAAAGGCTTCCCTGCGATGGGAAGAAGATGTTTGGGTTGGTTCGCAGAGAGTGGCAACATTCTCGTTGAATCGCCTGCTGCAAGTATGACGGCCTTCTTCATATCAAGTCACTTTGCCCATAATCTTCAGAGTTAAAGACTTTCCCGCATTCTATCATTTTGACTTCTGATGACTGCAGATAGTTTGTAAAGGGCTTTGGACAGATATCGATATATAGTGCGTCTTAACAGGGTTAATTTCGCGCGGTCATCCACCGCGACATTACCTCTCCAGACTGCGGTAAGTTAATAAGTAACTTTGTTGGTCATTTAATTAGTTGATTGAGGCAATTTCTATTAGAAAACCTCAACATATTGATAATTTCCGTTAGGAAGGTAGTCAAACAATGATGAGCGATAAACAACTACAAGAAGAGCTCAAGAATATGAAGCTCACAAAGAGTCAGATGATTGTTCTTGACATTCTCAGGAGCACCGGTCAAAACGGTGTCACACCAAAACAGCTTTTGGACAAGGTGTCTTTTGCACCAAGAACTGTCCGCTATGCACTTCGAAAACTCTTGAGAAAACAACTGATCAAGCGCGTGCCATGCCTGCAAGATATGCGGCAATGGATCTATGTGCCTGCATAATCAAAAAGGCAACCAAATTGCCTAAAGAAATACCGACACTAGTAGCCCTCCAGGCTATTAGTTGTCGTGCAAAACAAAGCATTGTTCATTTCTCAAAGCTTATAGTATGAAGTTAGGTGATAAACAAATGCAGGGGGCGAAACCAATAGACACTCTAAGGGTTCTCACAGGTGATGACGCAATCGATGCCTACAAAGTTCTCAGTGACGAGAGTAGGAGACAGATTCTCCATGCATTGAGAGCTCGACGAATGTCCACCTCAGAACTTGTTGAGTTTCTTTCAAAAAAGGATCCTGAAAAGAAGATCAAACCCCAAACAGTTCGATATCACATCAAGGAACTTGAAAAATGCGGACTTGTTGAACAGGATGGTTACGAACCAACTGGTAACGGGGACTCTCACATCATGCAAAAGCTCTGGGTAGCTACGGCTGAGAATGTATTTATTGCCACATGCGAAATGGAAGGTCTTCTTGAACGTGAAGAACACGATTTGGACAAGACCCTAGATATATTGAGTACAATGAGGGACTTAGGTCTTCAATTGAAAAATGAACAAGAGATGAAGTCAATTGCTGAGGATTTCACTGAACGCGATAGAATCTACCTTAGAGGGTTAGAATTGGCTAAAGAAACTCTCAGACAAATTCCTGAAATCGATCCCAAATTGTATGTGATGTTTCGTAGGATACTCAGTGTGGTCCGACTAGATGACAAGGACTACCTAGATTACTGGGAATTGAGCCGAAGATTCACAGACGCGATGCGTGAAGCGTTTAAGAGAGGCAAGGGAAAGAACCCTCGCGTCTATTGATTCTACTAATTACTATCACTCTTCGCGCCTGGATATTTAGTTGTGAGGAGACGTCTTATTCGCCCTGCAATCTTTGGGCCAACACCTTTCACTTTTTGCAGATCCTTGAATTCTGCTGAGAAGATTCCTTCTAAAGTTTCAAACTCCGAAAGAATTGCTCTAGAGGTCACTGTGTCAACTCCAGGGAATCCGGACAAGATATATTCCAATGCCTCCGCGTCGGATCCTTTCACTTCTCCAGAACGAGTTCTGAGAGGTTTGCTTGATTCAACTTGTTCCATGTGCGCGATTCTATAGAGCACATTAGCCGTTTCTTCAGGATTACGAGTCCAGATTATTGGAACTTGGATTCGTATAGCTATTGATGCCAAGGCTCCATAGATTGAAGCTGGATTCACCGCCCTCAAACCAATCAGCTGTTCCCCCTCGATAATGAGAACTGGACGTCGATATGCTGACCGAAGTGCACTCAGTTGGGAGAACAGTCTGCCATCAATCAGTGATTGGATGAAGTCGTTACTCTCCTTGCGCTCGATAGCAACCTCCTCTGAAGCAACGTAGTCTCCAATCTTCAGACTCTCCCCAGATATCTTAACATCAAGTCTTGTGAGTTCTCTAGCCACAGCAGTAGGTAGCTCTCTGGAGTCGACTATTAATTGGATTCCTTCATCTTCCTTCTTGGGTGCCTTACTCACCATTCGTTCAGTTGGTATATCTGAATCCTCTGTGACAAACTCATCTAGACTTGTCTGTTTTTCATCCTCTTCGCTCTCTGCTTCTTTGAGGGTTTTAGGCATTTTCTTCAATTTATTTATCACACTCCAATGGTAGAACTCATCGTGAGTTCCTTTTGCAACGAATATGACTACTCGTCCTGGGGATCGACGACCAGTTCTTCCTCGTCGCTGAATATAGGGCACAACAGATGGAACACAGTCAAAGAAGACCACTAAGTTGCATTCAGGGATGTCTAAACCTTCCTCCCCGACTTGTGTGGCTACTAGAACATTGTACTCGTTATTCCGAAAGCCATCCAGAATCTCTACTTGCTTCTTCTGACTGAATCCCTTATCAGAGCCACGTGAGCTCTGACCGACAAAGCGACTTGCTCTCACTGAATCAAGTTGTTCAAGGGTCTCTTTGACCTCCACTGCTGTATCTCGGAAACGCGTGAAGATCAGAATCCGCGAATCCAGATCGACTGACAGTTGGTCACTGACTATCTCCAGAATAGCATCTGCCTTAGGATGGCGATAGCCTTTTGCAATGAGTGCTTCTAGAAGGTTTTCGAATTGTGAGAACTCAGGTCTGGACAACAGGTCCTTTACACCCTTCGAGCTCTTCTTGTTACGAATCTCTTCATGGACTCCCTGAATGTATCTATGGGTTGGCATCAGACCTTGGGTGCCAATAAACTCCAATAGATGCACAATTCTGAGCAAAGCCGTGAGATTGCGGATCACTAAAAAGAGTGAACTGGGAGGTTTAGTATACGACCCGATCTCTTTTCGAACAGCACTCTGTGTCCTCAGGATTTCCTTTCTGGTCATTCGCCTAGCATTCGGTAGTTTGAATCCATTGTTGAGTATTGGTCCCCTATAGACATCGATGATTGAGTAGAGGATGTCTTTTAGAACCTCAATCTCTGGAGGAAGGTTGATGAACAGAATCTCTGAATCCACAGTGACCATATATTCGCGCACATCTCTGCTCTTCTCACTCCTGACCTCAACATGTGATAACCGTAGGTTCTCACAAACCTTTCTAATGTGTTCAACCTGATGGCCAGGTGATGCTGTGAGACCAAGTAATCTGACATTCTTACCCTGTTTCTCGTAGAGTTCTGCGATGAAGGTGTATGCATAGTTACCTACTCCTCGATGAGCTTCATCGAATATTACCAATGACACATCTTGCAGCTCGTAGCTTCTCTGAATGAGATCATTTTGCAGAGCTTGAGGAGTCATGACAACGACCCGAGAATCTACCCACATAGTTTTCCTCTGTTCTGGGGAGTCCTGACCCGTAAGGCACACAACAAGACTCTCATCAATATCCAACACTCTTCTCAGATACCTTGCCTGTTGGTCTACTAAGGGTCTAGAAGGAGCAAGAAAGAGAACCTTAGAGTCAGGGAACTCAGAAAGGCGTTTTGCAGCGACAAGGGCTGCAATCACAGTCTTTCCGAGACCCGTGCTAAGGACAATCATTGTGCTCTCTTTTGCAGCAACCTCTGCAAGGTTGACTTGGTATGACCTATACTCAACGCTATCTTTTCGAATCAACGGCTTTTCTACATAGGTTTCCTTCTTGGTCAACACCTAAGCCTCGTGCGATTTCATATATCTGTGATAATACTCACTGTAAAAAGCCTCCTACAATCAAGACATGTAGAGCAAAGGAGCCGATTAGATATGACAACACCACCAAAGGAAGCCCTCCCCAGTATCGAAGCAGAACTTTACGAGCTTAATATGCCGGGAAGATTGTTGGGAAAGGAAGTCCTAGACAATAGAGCTAAACGGATAGGCATTGTACGAAGTATAAGGATCGCGCTCCATCCAACCCGCTCAGAACTTATTGTAAAAGGCGCTGAAGTGGAGTTTCCTGTTGATTTCTCCAAGGTGGATGCAGTCGGAACAGTAATACAACTTAACTCTGTAGTGAAAGATGCGGAGGAGATTGAAGTCCATGACGTAATCAGACTTCAAAAAGAGGTACTGGACGACATCAAATCCTATTTGGGTCCCCGATAATCAAGCCAACTGTAGAATTCGAAGGGTATATAGTGGCAGTGGAGCAATTTCACATTCGGAGACATCTCCATGGATATCACTGTGGAAAAACTTGCCAGCATGATTGATCACACAGAACTGAAAGCTGATACTTCAAATGCGAAGATCAAACGACTTTGTGATGAAGCTATCAGGTATGATTTTGTAGCAATCTGTATCAATTCAGCTCATATTGACTATGCAGTTGAGCTATTGAAGGACACATCAATTCAGGTATGTATTGTTGTTGGGTTCCCTCTTGGTGCTTCACTCTCAAGTGTGAAGGTTTGTGAAACTAAAGAGGCTGTTAAGAAAGGGGCTCATGAGATTGACATGGTCATGAATGTAGGAGCCCTACGAGATGCAAATTACGACCTTGTTCAGAAGGATATCGAAGCAGTTGTAGCAGCCTCTGGAGATGCTCATGTCAAAGTCATTCTAGAAACCGGGCTCTTGATAGATGAGCAGAAACGCAAGGCGTGCTTAATTTGCAAAGATGCTGGTGCTGATTTTGTCAAGACTTCGACAGGTTTTGGACCGATGGGTGCAACACCTCATGATGTCCGCTTGATGCGCGAAACTGTTGGTCCCGAAATGGGGGTCAAAGCCGCGGGTGGTATTCGTTCATTCAAGGATGCTATACGATTGATTAATGCAGGTGCTGATCGCCTGGGAACGAGCGCAAGTGTCGCAATAGTAGAGGACTTTCGTTGGGCACAATATAGCGATTCATGGCTGGAGCCCGATAAACCCTGCTGGACGTGTCCAAGTAGAATGGCCAACATTGCCAAACAACCGAAAGATGTCTACATGTGGTACAAACAGCGATGTCTTACCTGCCCAGATAAGGAACACAACATTTTCACTGATTAGGAGGTATGAATATTGTCAAAGTCTTCACTCTATGCTAATGCCGCAATTCTTCATGTGTTTCTGAATGATGGGAGTTTTCGGAAGGAACCTATTCCCACTGATCTTTACGAGAAATACATTGGAGGACGCGGTCTAGGTGTCAAACTGCTTTACGATAGCTTAGCTCCAGGTACTGATCCCCTCTCACCTGATAATCTACTTGTGTTTGCTGTAGGACCATCTACGGCCACCAGTGTTCCGACTGCAGGAAGATTCGTTGTCATCACCAAATCCCCTCAAACAGGTACAATATTTGATTCTCACGCTGGAGGTTATTTTGCTCCACAATTACGACGTGCTGGACTCGCTGCAGTTGTCTTTCATGGAAAGTCACCATCTCAGGTTTATCTTTGGATCAATGATAGCCAAGTGGAGATTCGAGATGCATCAAAGTACTGGGGAAAAGATACTACTGAAACAACTGACGGTCTCATTGAAGATACAGATCCGAAAGCTCAAGTCGCTTGTATCGGTCCTGGAGGAGAAAATCTAGGACTCATGGCAGCAATCATGACTGACAAGCATAGAGCAGCTGGTCGTGGAGGTGTTGGAGCTGTAATGGGTTCAAAGAACCTGAAGGCGATTGTCGCACGAGGGACTGGCGACGTGGGTGTTCATGATCCTGACCGGTTAAAACTAGCAGTGGAAAGAGCCCGCAGACTTCTCAAGAGGAATGGGGTGACGGACAAGTCATTACCTGTCTATGGTACACCGGTCCTCGTCAATGTTGCAAATGAGCTTGGAATGCTTCCTACTTTTAATTTTCAAGAAGGTACATTCAATGATGCAGAGGGAGTTTCAGGCGAGAAGCTACTCGAACGATTCTCTGCTGGTACATACAACTGCCATGGCTGTCCCATTGGTTGCGGTCGTGTCAGTCTGATCAAAGGAAAGAAGGTTGGCGGTCCTGAATACGAAACGATTTGGTCTCTTGGTCCTCAATGTGGAATTAACGACTTGGAATTTATTGCTATTGCCAATAATCAGTGTAATCTACTTGGACTTGATACAATCTCTGTAGGAAGTACAATTGGAGCAGCTATGGAACTAGTACAAATTGGCAAGCTAGATGCTCCCCTGAAATTCGGTGATACAACGGGAGTGCTTGAGATCATTGATGACATTGCACATGCTCGAGGTCTTGGTGCAGAGATTGGGGAGGGTTCAAAGAGATTTACTGAGCGTTATGGTGCACCAGAACTCGCGATGCAAGTGAAAGGACTTGAGATTCCAGCGTATGATCCGCGAGGAGCTCAAGGCCACGCTCTAGGGTATGCAACATCAAATCGGGGTGGATGTCACCTTAGGTCTTACCTAATTGGTCCAGAAGTACTAGGATCACCTGTCCTCATTGACCGCGACAGTCCTAAAGGAAAAGCAGACCTTGTCATGCTCTATCAAGACCTGTCTGCAGCAATGGACTCTATGGTTGTATGCAGGTTCACAAACTTTGCTTGGACAGTAGATGATTATGCCGAAATGCTTGCAGCTGGAACGGGACTTCAAATCGATGGTCGTGACATACTTCGTATAGGAGAACGTATCTACAATCTAGAGCGTTTATTCAACCTACGAGAAGGTTTCACCTCAGAGGATGACACACTTCCGCCTAGGTTCTTCAAACCACTACCTGAAGGTGGATCGAGAAAACGTGTAGTCCACCTTGATGTGATGATTCCGGAATATTATTCTCTCCGAGGTTGGGATACGAAAGGTCAACCCACTAAAGACACTCTGAAGAAATTAGCCCTATAACAACAGGGAAATAGCTAATGTAGATGGCCAGACCAGAACTTTCGGAGATGTACTCAGCTGGCCAGAGGAAAACGCAGACGTGGGAAATTTCGAAGAGGCCATGCCCCATATCTCGGCAAAATACGATTTTTTTGGTGTGACACATGCAATGTTCCAAGAATAGCTGACACAGAATGTGATACATGCGGAACTAAACCTAGAAAGGTGGATCTATCCCCACCTGGTGATGCATTTCCTGGGATGGAAGGTCATCTAATCAGAGCAATCAATGCAGTTGATGCTCAATTTGGAACAGGTGTGGGAAAGGTCCTTCTTCCGCCAGAAAAGGTTGTTGTGATAAATAAGGTTTCAGCACTTGACGCAATGTATGAGATCATTGTTGATGGTTTTATAGTGGGTCGTCTCAGATTCGACATTCCCAAACGTGGTTACACATTCATTCTCTCTCTTGAGGGCGCACGAAGAATTGGTGTCGTCAGCAAACAAAAATGGGTGTCTTTACACGATGGGGTTTTAAAATATCTTAAAGATGGCGCAAATCTCATGGTTCCTGGTGTTCAGGGATGCGACTCTGGAATTAATGTAAACGATGAGGTCTGGGTTGTCAATTCAGATGGACAAGTCGTTGCTGCAGGAATATCTAGGATGACTGGTGTTGAAATGGCCAACGAACCGAAGGGTTTTGCAGTTAAAATTCGTGCAGTTGCTGATCCAACGGGTTCCTTAGAAAACAACAAGAAAGCTACCTGGCAAGATGCTGTTCAAGCTAATGAAACGGATCTCGAGAAGATTGAAGGAGAAGCCGTTTCTTTTGTTAAGAGAACTGTTGCTAAACAAGATGATCTCCCCGTAGTTGTGGCCTTCAGCGGTGGAAAGGACTCTTTGGCCACCTATTTAGTTGTAGAGAGATCACTTGAAGAGAGTCCGCCAATCTTCTTTATGGACACTGGAATAGAACTACCCGAAACCATCGAACACATTGAGAACTTTGCAGAATCTCGTGAAGTCAAGATCATCGGACAGAGAGCTGGTGATAGATTCTGGGAATCCGTTGATACATTTGGACCTCCAGCACGAGACTTCAGGTGGTGCTGTAAGGTTCTGAAGCTTGGTCCTGCTGCCACTTCAATTGCTGATGAGATGGGAGGAGAGAGTCTGAGCTTCATGGGACAGAGGAAATTGGAGTCTTTCCAACGATCTATTGAACCGAGAGTTACAGAAAATCCATGGGTTCCAGGTCAGACATCTGCAAATCCAATACAGAATTGGAACGCACTCGAAGTTTGGCTCTATATCTTCCAAAAGAAAGAAGTCTACAACCCATTGTACAATCGAGGGTACCATAGAATGGGATGTTATCTATGTCCTTCTTCACCCTTAGCTGAACTCGAAAGTCTACGAGAAACTCATCCCGACCTCCATAGACAATGGGAGTCAACAATGTACGAATGGGCAGAAAAGTATGGATTCCCTGATGAATGGGTCAACATGGGCTTTTGGAGATGGAAAAACCTGCCTAAAGGCCAGATGGAGTTGGTAAACAAACTAGGTCTGGCTATCGACCATGTCAGACCAAGTCCAGGTCAGACATTGAATCTATCAGTAACAAAAGGAGTCTCACCATGTGTCAAATCAGGCTTCAGTCTAGAAGGCGCTTTCTCTTCAGGGATTGACCTGAACAGAGTATCTAAGGTATTCCCAATATTTGGTAAGACCCGCCTGTCCGAAGAACTCGGAGCATTGAGAACTACAGTTGGTGAGAACAGCATCGCACTTTTCAGCTCAGGGTCGGTAGTAGTCCGTGGAGAGAATGAAAAATCAGTTGATATACTCGTCAGTCAGATGGAACGAGCTCTCAAACGAGCACTATTCTGCCAAGCATGTGGATCTTGCGTTCCACAGTGCGAACATGGTGCATTGAATCATGTTGAAAGCAAGATATCAGTTGATGAAGTGAAGTGCACAAACTGTCTCAAATGTGACTCATGGCCTTGCCCTACTTATCTCACGTAGGTGGAGGAAATTTCTTCTTCCAACGTTTTGTTAGCTCACTACACGTCAGGATCTCAGGGTCCGCCTCCTTGATAATATTGAGTAGTGACCTGTATGAATTGTGGTATTTGGGATGGCCAAAATCCTCTGGATCGGGGTGGATGATGAAGACAGCAAGTCCCCCCTTTGATTTGATGTAGTCCATTTTCTTCTTCCAAACTCGAAGCATACTCTCTTCGGAGAGTCTGTAATAGTAGAGCAAAGTCCAGTCTTGCGGCATTGACACCGGAATCTCAAGAACAGGGCTCTGTTGCCAATCCTCTCCCACACGGAATAATGGATAAAATGGAAAGATGGTCCGACTTCCTGTTGATTCATACCCAATCGTGGAGTCATCCGTATCTGGGAATGACGAATCCCAATCATATCCCGCCTCTGTGAGATGTCGTATCATGAGTTTTGTTCTGTGAAGCATCGGAGCACGGTATCCGAGTGAAGGAAGTCCTAATTCTCTCCCTCGTGTTGCAGAATCCTCTATTCTCTTTCTTTGTTCAGAAACCGGTAGGAATGCAAACTTCCCATCATGATGAAGTCCATGCATGCCAAAATCGAAGCCATCTCTAACCAGTGATTTTATGAAATCTTCGGAAATATCGTATTCAAACGATTCTGCGACAATGTTGAAAGTGGACACCAAATCCTCCGCTCTTTCCATATCAACAAATTTGGACATCCCATATTCATACCCGATTCTAGTATCTACGTCATGAGTCATGATGACTCCAAAGTCCTTCTGCCAGAACTCCCTCTTCTCGTCAGTTGAGGGATCCAGTCTATCAGCCAAATCATCTATTGGAAATTTTCTCCTCTCAGATACTGAGGATGACTTTTGCCTAAACAGAGAGAGCATTGAAACGAAGGAGTTTCGAATCTGATAAGGAATGTATTCTATCAATTTCAGATTGACACCAAACTGCATTGCTGCAGGTGGTTCATACTTGATATCCATCTCATTCCTATAGAAATCGCTCTTTGAAACCTTCACCACAAGTCACCGTATTAGGAGGTATACTTCATCCAATGTCCGTATCGAGAGAGCCAACCGTTTACGACCAGGCTGACTTTAGTCCGTTTTCCTCCCCAGGTACTATTTACCAAGTTAAACCACCAAGAGCCAACTTGCTCCAGCTCGGTTGCCTTTTGCTCTTCCAGAGCAAAGAGAGTTATTACGAAAGCTCTTTGATTGACCTTTTCCCATGCGCTCGTAGTGTTCTCGAAAAGGAAAATCAATTGGTTGTCTTCTTTTGATGAAGGCCCTCTTGGAGTACGAAACGTGGCACTTGCACTGTCTTCTAGAAGATCCGGGTCATCAATTTTCCAATCCTCGATTCGGAGATATGCTATAAACTCAGTTAGCATATTTCTTAGGATGTCTCGTTTCTCAGTATCAGAGTATCTCTTGATGTACTCTTTATCCTTTCTAACAACTTTCGCCGGTATTCCAACAGCTAGACTACGGGCGGGAACATCACGGTTAATTACAGATCCTGCTCCTATTGTGGCTTCTTTCCCGATGTGGACATTGGGAAGCACAAAGACACGCCAGGGGAACCACACTCCGTCCTCGATTGTAATCGGACCAAATGCTACAGGAAAACCCTCGAGTATTGGTTGCCAAGTTCCATGTGTGAAGAGGAAGTTTGAACCTCCTATTCCCACCCTCTTTCCAATCTTAATCGGATGAGTTGGATTGATGACACTCTGAGCGAAGATCATTGATAGATCACCAATCTCAATTTCAGATTTGTCTGTCTTCAGACCTCCAATATACACTTGCTCCTGAATTGTCACTTCTTCGCCGATGACTACTTTGTGAGTGTCTATTATCACTAGCATTCCAAGAGTTGAATAACGACCCATTGTGAACTCATTAGCGCGAATCATGCAGGCCATTCCAATTTGTGCATGATCACCAATCACTATTTTCTTACAATCCAGTATCGCCAGAGGCCCAATGGATACCCCTTCTCCAATCTCGGCACCCTTTCTCCTGTAATAGGCAATCTTCAGACTAGAAGGCAGTAGACCAATTGTTGCCATCTTACCAATGGGCATACCGAAGAGGTCGGGATCTCCTATGCGAGATCTCACCATGAAGAACGGTCCAAGGAATACTGCTAGTAGAATGAGTCCTCGAAGTCCACCTATGAACAAATTGTAGTCAATCAGGAGTGCGTCTATCCCAATCGACAGCAGATAGGTGTGATATAGAACATCAAAGACAATGAAGAGTATGAGCCAAACCAGACCAACACTCAACATCCTTCCTCTCTTATACCTCGGGACGAATGTCTTGAAGGAGAGATTGATGACTACTAGTACCGTGATGAACAAGATGAGATTCCTCAGCACATACAAGCTGGGCCCCAACAGAATAGCCCAAACCCACTCGAAAACTAATGTGACAACAGGAATCGAAATCCAAGCGGCAATCGCGTACGACCTGCTGTTTTTGATGAACTCTTCCAGGATCAATTCCTCCTCTTTCTATGAGATATTGGTTAGCTGAATGTCGACCTCTCGTATACACTATATTACCATTGCCCTGAATCATCCAGCAAAGGTTATGAACCTAATTCTTACATTTTGGTGAGTGAACCTCAACTGTAAGAGATTTCTGTGTTCCGCCCTTCTCCTGCCAGTGTCACCACCTCTTCGAGTTTCCAAAGAAATGCAAAGATTAGCAAGAGCATTGTCAGCTATCACCAGGATGGGATCCCTCCTGAAGACCTGGCCTCCTTCTCCTGTCTTGGTGCTGGTACATCACTTCCAGCGACAGAGAGACTTTCCACAGTTCTTACCACAGCGGGGTCATTATCACTCTTCCCAGCTCCGTCACCGAAACTGAGAAGACTCGTCTGAGCATAGTGAACAGCCGCGGACTCCCCAAGATCTGATGTTAGACCCTTACAGGGGAGTGAGGACTTCCGTTTGGAAGAAGACTTCCTCCCGGTTTTCGGGGCTGGTGCTCTCTCAGGGACAGCCCAACGCCCTAGCCCTTTATCATTCCGAAGTGAAGGAATGAGCATGATTAGGCGACGTGCGATGTTCAAGGATCCATTCCGGTCAGCATTGGTCCTAAAACCACAACTACACACAAACAGTGACTGTCTAGGTCGATAACCCTTTCTCCCGCATTTCCAACACTTGATGGAAGTCCAAGCCTCAGGAACTGCACGGAATCTCGAGTCCTTTCCTTCGACCTTCCAACCTAGCTGGGCCAGTCCGTGTCGTAGACTGTTTGTTATCCGGGCGAAGGCCCATGAGTGTATCATTCCTCTGAACCTTCTACCCCGGTAGTTTCCTCGCTTCGCACGCATCCGTATGTTCTTCAGGCGACCGATGGCTACAAAGAGTGTATATCTCTCGGACAATTCGGAGATGTAGTCGAGAAGCTGACGCACAAGGACTCTGTCATACTCACGAGCTACATTCTCTCGTTTGGAGCGTATTCGACGAAGACTCTCAGCAACCCTGTCGCATGACAGTCCATTGTGTCTCCGAGTGTGCATCTCCTTCTGCAGGTCTGCAACAAGTATGTCGTACTTCCTGATGACCTTGACCTTCTGCTTTTGAACAAAGTATCGGGTCTCGCTTGTCTTCTCAGGTGTGAGAAGAGTAGAACAAGCTGCTTTCTTGACTCCGAGGTCAATGCCAAGTATCGAAACAGGAAGTGTATTTCCTTGAGAGTCATCAATTGCAACTCTGATAGCAATGGTCGCCCACCACTTCCTGAACCGGTCTGTGAAGATCTGTACAGCCTTCACTTCACCCCGTCTGATTTGTTTAAGATGGAAGGGGGACATCTTGAGGGGAATACTCAATCGATCATGATGTGTTCGTCCTTCACGAACTGAATCAAGGGAGTCCCTGATATCTAACCACCACCGAGAAATTGAAGTCTTCTTTTCAATCAGCTTGAACCTCTGGGAGAAGACCCATCGGGGTATCCTTCTACTACTATTGATTGAAGAAGGTCGAGAAACACTCAACCCCTTCTTCATCCTGAGCTTTAGATAGCTCTCATACATTGATACAGCAGTCTGTCTACATTCTTGAAACTCATTCTGAGATATGCGGGGAAACCTCACTTTGAAGTCGTGGGGCACAGTCAGTCTCTGACTGTATCCGGGTTTGACTTTGATAGCAGTCATAGAGAGTTCGTCCAACTCTCCATCGTGAATTCTGTCCCTGTTCTTACCTGCCAGCAACCTGTCTTCGTGTTGCTCAATCACTCCAAGAAATGCACGGATAACTCTACTATCCCGTCCAACGGTCTGCCTCAACCTCTGTCGAGACTTCTCAGTCATTGCTTCCCAGTTAATAGGAACCTTGACCGAAACTGTCACACCTTTGGACCGAACCATCACATTCACCTTCGCATTTAAATTTCTGACCCATCTCTTGATGGGTTGAGTTCACTCCCTATCCTGTTTCCAAGACTGGTTATTTACTCGTACATTTATCAGTATGAAAGTATTTAAGTTTATTAAGATTAAAATGATATCAAGGTTTTAATTTTGTAAATAAGCATTTATAATCCTCTAAATCAAAAATTAAGGTTTCTGATTTAGGGGAATTTACTTATATAGAGATGATGCGGATTATCATCCGTGAGAGGTCGAAAGAGGAAGGGAAGTCGTCCAAACGACATTCTCTCAAGGGCAGTCCACATGGGTCTTGTGGCGCTTGTCAGACTGGCAAGCAAGCGGATCAGTGAGAAGACCCGCAAGTTCTACAACAGCATAGAGGAGATGTGGGAAACTGCTCTATCAATGAAGGACTTCTCAGCTGTCCAGAGGGCTGAGCCAAACATGCGAGGGCAGTTTCTGAAGATACTATGGGTCAGCACTCGACGCTTCGGAAACAGAGAGTCCAAGCGAGTGTATAGCTGGCTCAAGGGGACTGTGGGACCGCTCAATGCTCTGCTCAACTATGCAGGAGCAAGACTAAGGGACCTTGCCATGACGAGATATCCATTCCCCGAGCCCGAGACATTCTACATCCGCAAGTATCCGGATGGAAGCAGGAAGGTACTCACGAAGAAAGAGAATGAACTATTGGGAAAAGATGATGCTATTAAGACATACACGAGGACTGGATATCGGAGGAGGGGAAAGAGCCCCCTAGTTCTGCTCGCACACCCCACCCTGCCAGAGATGGACTTTGTTGACATGATCCGGGCGCATATGGTGGAGCTGTGTCGTCAGTGTTTCATCCACAACGTTCCGAGGAGCGAGGCCCACAAGTACATCAGACTCCTAATCCACAGGCTCAGACCATTCCTTGACTGGGTCTATTCTGATGGCGAACACGGTAGACCAAACTTCAATCGCTACTCGGACCATGAACTCAGACAGATAGTCCTTGAGATCCGCTCGTTGTACGGAAGGCGGACAGGAAGAAGAAAGTCTGTAACCCGCACCCTTGATGAGGACTCGGAAATCACATCCATTGAGAAGTTCCAGAAGAAAGTCAAGAAGCTCCATGACGCCGCCAGTGATGAGAAGGACAGAGAGGTCTATTCAAACATCCTGGACCACATCGACAGTGGTATGATTGTCCAGAGAGACCTGGAAAAGCTCGTTGAACAGGTGCTTGCCCTTAGCTCAAGGGAGGGGAACGAGTGGCATCGGATACTACTATCAGACCTGCATCATCCTCAGTCACTGAAACAGGCAGTGTATGCAGGCGACACCATGCTCGATGAACCCTCCTCTGTATTGATAGTTGGAGAACTTCCAGTTTCAAGGAGGAAAGGACAAATCGACCTTGTCGTCTTCCTGCGGAGAGAGGTCCAAGGTAGAATCATCCACACACCTGTGATGATTCTCGAGGTCAAGACCAAGACCACTTTCGACTACAACCTGTTTGGTGTCAGTGTGAACAAAGACTATGTCCCCTCACTGTATGCCTGGAAAAGGACATCCAGTGAGCAGGAGTGGATAGAGGTCTTCACCTCACCTCCAGCACCAAGGACTCTTGACCAGCTCGACGCCTATGAGTTGGAACTCCTTCACGAGTATAGACAGGTCGCTCCCTTTGACCCAACACAACCCAAGACCCTGTGGAAGGGAGTGGTTGTCCTAGACACAGACCAGCGCCCCCTGGAGGTCTTTGAGGCGTTCAACTCACTCCTAGACGACTTGGTCATGGGGCTGGTTTCGGACCTGCTTGACACTTCAAAAATGACCTCATACATAATGGACTCAAGGGGACCACGAGTGGCTGCAATCCTCACTCCCAGTGAGGGGCCGTCTGAACTCCTCAATGAGGCATGTGCTCCCCAGTCACTCCCAGTCGAAGACCCCTTCAGGGAGCGAGTGTCAGACAACAGGGACCTGACATTGTACGTGTCGGTGTCATCACCCACATCGTCAGGCAACTCTGCCGCGTGGATCTCTAGGAACTGGCACCTTCTCCATCACATCCGGGAGTGTACTGAGGACTCCAGTGACGCCAAGATATTCTGGGTCGACATGATGGGGGACTATCCCGGTGAGCTGTTGGCGAGGAGAAGGTTTGGTCTTGAATCACTCCTGGCAGAGAGGAGCATCAGTAAGGGGCAGTATCAGACATTGACCAGACTATTGAAGAAGACCCGATTCGTCGACCTGAGTACAAATGTCAACGAGCTCCTGTCCGGTGAGAGTCAAGGACTTGAGAGGTTGATTGACAACCTCGACCTGTCGTTTCAAAATCTTCCAGGATCTGAGTCAATCATTGTCATCGATGGGTGGAGTGAGTTCAGAGACATGGTGCCATCGAACAGGTCGCATCTCATTCGTTCATTGGAAACTAGACTGTTGGAGGTCCTCCCAGACTCTCACACAAATGTCATATGGATCGACAATGGAGTGGAACACACTCGAATGAATAGACACTACCAGAGGAAATGTATCGTTCCGCTCTCCCACGACTCGCCCAGGAGGGTACATGTGGATGAGATAATCTACAACATCCCCACCTCTTCCCGGGGTTTTGGTCGTCTGTCACCAAAGCGGGATGATGAAAGGTTTATCGTGCAGGACATCCCTGCAAGTGTACCACCCTGGAGGACCAGTATCTATGTACCAAGACTGATTGAATACTCGAAGAGGTTCAAAGGAGGGCAGGGGAGGAGACCGACCCTTGACGATGAGGATGTCTATGACAGAGAGCTCAGAGCTATGTACGGTCGTGGAGTGACCTTGTCCAATATCAGACCTTACTTGAGTCGGTCACGCAGGCGGCATGTGTCTGAGCTTGAAGGATTCGCATTGTCACTGGTCCCGAGCACCCTAAGACCAAGGGACGGACAGACCGAAGACCAAGAAGAGGAAGAAAAGGCTGTCAACCCCCCAGTACATCTCCTCGCTCATCCAGTGACGGGATTACACTCCAACAGACTCAACCTGAGTCCTAGAGCACCACCCCCTAAACCAAACAGGGCTGACAGGGCTGTGTATGTTGATGCTGACGAGATCACCCGGAGATGGTTCTACGAGCTGGCTCCACCGCAGGTCTTTGATGGTGTGGAAGATGATGAGAACGTAGTGATGCGACCACCCACTATTGACAGTACTGACACCAGTGGCATCGATTCAGGGAAAACAAGAGAGCTAGAACTGAGGCGGCTTCACAGGACGGTCCGATATCTCCTGAAGAGATCTTCCTCCAAGGACCTAATCAACTGTTATGAGAGGATAGAAACCATCTGTTCAGAGAGTCTTTCATCTGACTACACCGCGAAGAACCTTCTTCATGCCCTGGAACAGGTTAGAGAAATAATCATTGATGATGCGGAACGTCTTCAGGTGTGGGAGACTGTGCGTCCCATCAGGCTTGGTCTCCTTGAACTTCTCAACACCAAAAACAGGAAAGTCCTTGGAGAAGTATTAGAGAGGAGTCCTGACATACTACTACTCTATGGAAACAACCTGTTCCTCTTGGTCCTTGCAGTGATGGAGAGTGTACACAAGAACGTCCTTCACCCTCATGTCATTCCCCTTTGGCAATCAGTGGTAGAATGGGAGTTGTACCAACTCGGGTTCAAGACCCAAAGGGATACGGTACAATCAAAGTACGACCTCCACTCGATGTATTCCAACCTGATGACCCGGGCAAGGACTCTACCAACCCTGGGTCTCTCAGACCATGCTCTCTCACCACAACAGTCTGGACAGATGGTGTGGACAGGGAAGGAGGACAACTATGCTGTATGGATTATCTTCCAGTCTGAGAAAGGACTGGTCGGAGGGCTTGTGGGTAATCTACCCAGTAAATGGTTGCGACCATCGTATTTCCGTTGCGTCAATGACCCACAGGTCCTGAAGGACAGTGCCAGTAGGGCTCTGTACTCAGTGGGCAGGAACTCGATAGCTGTGACAGAGGTCGGTGGCCACAATGTTCTCTGGATGCAGTCTGAGGGAGAGGACGGTCCAGTGTGGTCCTCATCAGTCATTGAACATGGAAAAGGTCCCTCTGTCCCCTGGATCAGACTCAGAGAGCCCTATGACATTCCAGCACTGAATGACGAGGTCTTAGCACCACCAGTCCTACCACTGGACATCGGTGAGCATGTGGATGATTTCCTCAGGGAAGTGGCATCTGTTGAGAAGGATGTTACCCAGGTCACCTGTGTTGTCAGCATCAATGTGGAGAAGAATTTGTATGAGGTAGAGTTCAAGGACCATTCAAGAGAGACCCTTCTGTGTACCCTGCTCTTCAGAAACACTTCAGAGCTTGTAGAAACACTCAGACACCCGGTCAGAAGGGGAACACCCCTGAGGATTAAGAAAAAGTCACTGGTGATGTGGGACCACCAGAAGGACATCCAGTACACTGGCTGTGAGCTGGTCCGAGGGGAAACCAGAGAGGTCATCTCGGTCAGTCTTCTCAAGCCACTGGTATATAGGAGCAGGTTCCATCCTGACGAGTATAAGTATCCTGAAACCTGTGGTGAGCTCCTGTCAACGACCAGTGGGAAGAGGATCACCCTCGTTATTCAACCAGAGGACAACAACACATACAGGGTGAGACTACAGGGGATTTCTGCAAAGTCCTCCCTCAAGTCTCTGGAGGGACTCGAGTTGAATGTATTTGACATGGTCCTGTTGGCAGAGTGTGAGCAGCTGATAGATACGACAAGAAAGACACGACATGAGGTGGTGATCGACGCCAGACAGCTCTCTGACTTTAGGTTCTCACAGTTGAACAGTTACCCCCGACTGCGGGAGGCTGTCTCTCACCTCGTCGAAACCGGGTTCAATTGGTACACAGGATTATGGGACATTGAGGTGTCTGAGGCCCAGGATGGCTCGGATGTTGTCTTTTGGACTATCAGATCAGTGAAGACTGGAAGGGTGTGGATGGGCAGGAGCTTTTCTTTTATCCTGGACTATGGAAAGAGGCTCGCAGAACACATTCGAGTATTCAAGGAAACTGTGAGCAAGACCATTCCCCTAGAACACATTTCCAGGTTCTCTGAAACACTGAGAGAGTTTGAGAGAATACTTCGGAGCAAGGGTCTGGGAGATGGGAAGCCTCGATGCAGACTCGACTCTGATGTGAGGGATGGGAAAGACGTGGCGGTTGTTAAGATGGTAGAATCTAATAGAGAGATCGACTCTTTCCCCATTGAGACAGACGACCTTGAGCAGCTCGAGGAACTCATGATTGCAGACGGAGGACCACTGACATATTATGAAGTGGTGAACCTTGACGAGTTCTATGACCATGTCAGAAGGGTTACATCTACAGATAGAAAAGAGAGCGAGTCGGATGAGGATGCAGATCTCCTTACAGTGATTAGAGAGTACCGAGAGGAGGGGGACAAGAGAGGTCTGGGACACTCGCTCATGCTGCTTGCACGAGAGAAACTCTCTGAGGGTATGACCGGTGAGGCAGAGGTTGCAGTGGATGAGGCACTGATTCTTCTTCGAGAGTGCGACCAGAACAACCGACTGGTCAGGTCAGATCTTGCAGGCGCCCTTGCGGTCCAGGTAGAAATCCTCATAATACTGGACAGAGAACTGGAGGTGGCGAGAGGACTCCTAGATGAAGCAAGGGAACTCGTGTGGTCATTACTTGAAACACTGAGAGCTGGACAGACCGATGTCACAGTTCAGAGGACAGGCAAGTCGATCGACAGGCTGCTCCAATGGCTTGATGAGTCATGAACTTCCACTGATATCTCCGGTATCGTACCCCCTGGATGCAAGGTATTCCCTGACCGCTGGCTCTTCACGCTTCAGTGCATGTACATCCTCATAGAACCCTCCCCAGCCCAGACTAAGTTTCATCTCGAACTCAGGAAGACCTGCATGGTCCTTGAGAGCCAAATTCCGACCCACAGGCTCTGCCATGGATACACTGAACCTGTAGTCAGACCCATGACTCGTAATGTTTCCGCCCACGGGGTCATGGCGCGTGAACTGGCCCAGGCCGGAGGTGGAGATGGTCTGGTTGGTGTACAGGAAGGTGGCATCAGTAGCATGAGCAGTCCGACGCATGAGGTTCAGTATTGAGTTGATGTCCTGCTGTCTGGAAACCAGTCTGTCGGAACCCTTGTACTCCTGGCGGAACTGACCTTTGAGAGAGTCCACCACGACGAGCTGGACGTTCTCCTCTGCGCACATCCGAGGTATCTTCTCAAACAGGGTCCATACATGGGCAGTGTTCGCCACATCCACAGTGCGTATGTCCTTCAGGACCACGTCGGGATCCAAGCCCCACCGTACTGCATTGGCACGAATTACCTTGGTCTTGAAGGACTTCTCTGTGTCCAACCATAGCACCGCACACTCGAGTCCTCCCTCATCTAGTGACATCTGGGATCGTACTGCAAGATGGTAGCACAGCTGGGTCTTCCCAGCTGAGGCCCTACCATAGACCTCGACTAGGGAACCGATATCAAGACCACCCCAGAGTCGTTGGTCCAGTCCTTCTATTCCGGTCTTAAGCTTGGGTTGTGCCTCTTCCTCCTCCTCTTTCTCCAGACCTGACCTGAAATCGAACCTCCCTACAAGACCTTGAGCGTTCTTGGTTATCTTAGCAGATGTTTCCTCGGAGATGCCAGCCCGTGTCTTGAGGTCACCGGGATGCTGGACTGCTAGGAGTTCTGCAGTTGTGATATTGGCAGCTCTGAGCTTCTTCGCAACACCCGGTCCCACTCCTGGGACTGCCTCGAGATCAGTCGTCCTGCCCACCTCAGTCTTGTCGTTGACATATGAACACATAAGGTTGCTCATCTCAAAGATTGTAACAAAGGTTATTTACCACGTATCCACCCACTGACTTGGTTGGCACGTGTAATGCTGTCTGCAATTAGCCTAAGCATCTATGAATACCGCAAGTATCTAGTACTTAGTCTAGTAATCTCACTGATCGCAATACCCCTTGCTGATATTCTTGTCATCCAACGAGACCGAAACCGGAACGAGATGTATGGTGAAGCTTTCTGGATATTCGGTTTTGATATCTATCAGATGAATGATACCTACCTGGTTGAACGGATTACTGAAATTCATCCAGAGTGGAACTTTGATGACGGTGAGCATACATTACCCGACTATCTTACA
>VAPA011017457.1_pt1 | contig 33458 bp, 29 predicted proteins | sample 3395041 | NCBI WGS metagenome assembly VAPA01 (sample SAMN08290432, study PRJNA428436) | hydrothermal vent metagenome | isolation source: Deep-sea hydrothermal vent chimney | place: Indian Ocean: Southwest Indian Ridge | depth 1973 m m
GGAATTATGCTGATAATTCACGCAAACTACCATATTTTCGGTGTCTTTTTAAATGATTTAACCGATGGGCTTACGGTGTCATTTTAGATGATTTGATGCGAATGTATTGACATTTGCATTTGACCATAGTATCATGGAGACAATCAAATCGGAGCTGTTAGAGGAATAGGTCGTCGCAGTGTCCAAGGTTTGAGTTTTTATTGGCTTATTTCTCTAATCACACAAAAATATGCAAGAAGGAACTATCGCCAGGCTCACAGATCGCGGGTTTGGTTTCATTGCCGTTGAAGGCTCTGATAGCGATGTTTTTTTCCACGCCAGAGAACTTAAGAACGTTCAATATGACGATCTTAAGGAAGGCGACAAAGTTACGTTTGAGTTGGTTGACGGACCTAAGGGACCGAATGCCGTGAACGTTAACCGAGTGGAATAATACAACAGCAACTTAAACAAAAAACCCCGCCGTTGGCGGGTTTTTTGTTTGTGGCGATGTTTGCTATAATATAATTTAAGTTTGTTATGAAAAAAATAATTTCTATTTGGAAGTGGAATTGGGATTGGGAGAAAGTTTTAACCGGTATTTCAGGAGGGGCTCTTTTAATTGGGTTGTTTTTTTCATGGGTGATGAAAGACGCTCCCTCCGCTGAAATTTTTTATTACATTTCAATTTTCTTGGGCGGTTATTATGTATTTTCTGGAGCGGTCAAGGGTATTCTTAAGCAGAGATTTCTCAACATTAATTTTCTCGTTGTCGTGGCGGCAATGGGGGCCGTTTACATTAACCAGTCGGCGGAGGCCGCCGCCGTGGTTTTTTTCTTTTCTTTGGCGGAAGCATTTGAAGAATTCGGCATTGAGCGGTCGCGAAGAGCGGTTGAAACGCTTATTAAAAAATCACCCCAAACCGCCATTTTGGAAAATGGAGAGAAAGTTTCGGTTGAGGAAGTGAAAGTGGGGGATGTCGTGATTGTCCGCCCTGGAGACCTTATCCCGGTGGATGGGAAAATCGTCAAGGGATGCTCTTCCGTGGACGAGGCGTCCATCACGGGGGAATCTATTCCGAAAGACAAAAAGGAAGGGGATGATGTTTTCGCCGGAACTCTTAATAGAAACGGCTATTTGGAGATTGAGACCGCGAAAGAAAGCGGGGATTCAACTTTTTCAAAAATAATCAAAATGGTTGAGGTGGCTCAGAAATCTCGCGCCCCGTCCCAAGCTTTCATTGATATTTTTGCCAAATACTATACGCCCTCGGTGGTTATCGGCGCGGCGCTGATTGCCGTCATTCCGCCGCTGTTTTTCGGCGGGGTTTTTTCTGATTGGATGTATCGCGCCCTGGTGCTTTTGGTCATTTCCTGTCCGTGCGCTTTGGTAATCTCCACTCCCGTTTCCATCGCCTCGGCGATAGGCGGCGCCTCGCGGAAGGGAGTGCTCATTAAGGGTGGCAAATACCTTGAACTTCTCGGGAAAATAAAGGTCGCGGCGTTTGACAAAACAAGGACGCTTACGCTCGGGGAGCCCTATATTTCCGATATCGCCGTTTTTAACGGTTTTTCAGAGGAAGATGTTATAGCGGACGCGGCGGGAATAGAAAAGTTTTCGTCCCACCCTCTTTCAAAAAGCATTTTGGATTTTGCTCAAAAAAAGGGAATCACACCTCACCTTATGGATAGGTACGAGCATATCGCCGGCAAAGGAGGGAAGGCGACTTGTCTGGTCTGCGACGATCTTGAGCATTGTATAGGTAACTTCAAATTGGTTCAGCCGGATGAGAATTTGAGGGGCGAGGCGTATGAGAAAACGGAAAAATTTGAAAAAGAAGGGAAGACCGTCGTCCTCGTGAGCGAGAATGGGAAACTGATGGGCGCGTTGGCGATATCCGACAAATTGAGGTCGGAGGCGAAGTTGGCGCTGGGGAAATTGGCGAGAATGGGCATTGAGACGGTTATGCTTACAGGGGATAATCAGCGCGCCGCCGATTTCGTGGCGCGGGAAACTAGCATCAATGAAGTTCACGCGTCCCTTTTGCCGGACGAAAAATTGCAAAAAATAGAGGAATTGAAGAAAAGGTTTGGTTTTGTCGCTATGGTTGGAGATGGAGTAAATGATACCCCATCGTTAGTGGCTTCAACGGTCGGTATTGCCATGGCGGTCGGCGGTTCAGACACTGCGATTGAAACCGCGGATGTCGCCTTGATGAACGGCAACCTTATGAATGTTCCGTACGCTATAAAACTCGGCAGGAAAACACTTGGAACAATCAAGTGGAACATCACCGCCGCCCTCGCCGTGAAAGCCGTCTTTCTCGTTGCCGCGGTTTTTGGCTTCACTCGTCTTGAATATGCCATCGGCGCCGATTCGGGCGTCGCCATCCTGGTTATTTTAAATAGTCTGAGAATGTTTAATGTTAAATGATACGCCGTTGCCCTTGATTTTTTTACAAAGGACGGGTCATTGAACAGATACCCTATGGGGGTGTCTTGAAAAAAACTTTGCAAATATTTTTTTTCTGTTATAATGGCTGGAGCGTTAAATTTGCGCGAGAAGATGAAAGGGCGAATCTTTACTAAAATAATAAAATTAAAAAATATGAAAGAAAAAAATAAAACTTTGGTCATAGCGATTGTGGGTGCCGCCGTTTTGGCGGGAGGCGTCATTTGGGCGTCAAATGGTTCGGAAAATAAGACACCTGTCAAGGAGGCTCCCGTTGTGGTGAGCTCCGTTTCCGTTTTGAAAAATGACTGGGACTTCGGAGAAATTTCAATGAAAGACGGAGATGTTACGCATAATTTTGAGGTCAAGAATGAAGGAACTGAACCCATTGTCATTAATAAGGTTTTTGCCTCTTGTATGTGCACAACCGCAATGATTAAAGATGCCTCAGGGAAAGAGTACGGGAAGTTCGGTATGCCGGGGCACGGTTTGTCTTCAGCGACGGATATCACAATCGCTCCGGGAGAAACTGCCACGGTTGAGGCCATTTTCAATCCAGCGGCCCATGGACCGGCCGGAGTGGGATTGGCAAGGAGGTCAATTTACCTTGTAACAAATTCATCCGTTTCCCCGAAAGTTGAAGTAAGGTTCAGCGCCGTGGTGTCCAGATAAAAACATAAAAGAATGGATATAATTTTTTCCGCTTCAATCATAGCTTCGTTCCTTGCTGGTATGGTCGCGCTTTTCGCCCCATGCTGTATTACGGTTTTGCTCCCGGCGTACTTGGCGTCCGCGTTCAGAGAAAAGAAAAATGTTTTAAAAATGACATTTATTTTCTTTGCGGGAATTGCCGTCGTGTTATTGCCTATCGGTTTGGGCGCCGCCGGTCTGGCTGATGTTTTCAAGAGTTTTCATAAGGAGCTCTATGTGTTTGGCGGACTCTTTATGCTTCTCTTGGCGGTCTTCTCAATTATGGGCAAGGGAATGTCCATAATTCCAATGCCGAAAAGATTCAAGGTTTCCGGAGTTGACGCTCGTCATCCAAAGTCTGTTTTTCTGCTTGGAATGTTTTCTGGCGCCGCCACATCCTGTTGCGCTCCTGTGCTTGCCGGAGCCGTGACGCTGGCGGTGCTCTCCGGAGTTTTCTGGAAAGCCGTAATCGTCATATTCGCCTACATTTTCGGAATGACCTTCCCGCTTTTCATCGCCGCTTACTATTACGACAAATTCAAGCTTGAACAATCCCGCTTCATAAAAGGGAAAATTCTTGAGGTGAAATTGCCGGCATTTTTAAGTAAGGGTGACATAGGCAAAACGCTTCGTGTTCATTCCACGAATTTACTTTCCGCGGCGGTCTTCTTGATTATGGGAGCAATACTACTTGTTTTGGGATTTTCCGGAAACGCCTTTTGGTCTCCTGAAATGCAGGCTAAAATTGGCAATGCCTTGAACAGCTGGTCTCAGAGCGCTCTGGAAATACTGATGAAAGTTCCCAATATCTTCTGGGGAACCCTTATTATTCTCTTATTCTCTTTTTTTCTTTACAGGGCGATAAAAGAGAAGAACGATACTTCTAAATCGGAGCCTGAAAACAAAGAAGAAGATGACAAAGAAAAAATAATTTAAACACAAACATATGAAAACAAAACAAATTGTCTACTTAATTCTCGCCGCGGTCGTTTTTTTGTCACTGGCTCTTTTTACGCGTTTTTTTGATATCAAGGTTAAAGTTGAAAATCGCGTTGAAAATCCCAACAAAGAGACGCCGGTCGTTGATTTAAAGGAAGTCGTCATTCCCGCCACCGGCGTTGTCTTGCCTGTCAAATGGGGAAATCTTGGGAAACAAATGGTTGAGGCGGGCGTGATTGACAGGGATAAATTTGAATCCCTTTATTCTCCGCGAGGGGGCATGGATGCCGCCTCGGAAAAACTTCTCTATGGGGAGAATAACGGCAATCTTAAAATTACTGCTGAAAATTCAAGGACCATTCTTAATTTGCTTTGGGCTTTAGGGTTGGGAAACAAAAACAAAATCCTTGAGGAAGGTCCGATGGTTAAATACGGGCAGGGCAATGTCAATCGTTTCGCTTCCACGGGGGGGTGGACACTCGCGGAAGGAAAGACAGCGGACCATTATTCAGCGCATTCATTCATAACGCTTTCCAAAGAACAGCAGGCGCTCGTTGAGAGAGTGTCAAAAAACATTTACCGTCCATGTTGCAATAATCCGACCTATTTTCCAGATTGCAATCACGGCATGGCGATGCTCGGATTTTTGGAATTGATGGCGTCACAAGGCGTGAGCGAGCAAGGAATGTATAAAGCGGCGCTCAAGGTAAATTCTTATTGGTTTCCGAGCACTTACTTGACTATCGCCAAATATCTCGCGAAGAAGGGAATTAAATGGGAGAATGCGGATCCTAAAGAAGTTTTGGGGTCTTCTTACTCAAGCGCTTCCGGTTACCGAAAGGTAAAGGCGGAGGTGGAGCCGGCGCGAGCAGGGGGAGGAGGAAGTTGTGGTGTTTAGTCGCAATTCACTTATCCACAGTTTGAAGTTGGACAATTATACCCCAGGGGGGTATAATTGTTTATTATGAAGAGGGATATAAAGAACAAAGTTTCGCGAAGATTGAAAATTCTGGAAGGACAGATAAGGGGCCTTCAAAAAATGGTGGATGGGGAAGAGTATTGTGTAAAAATCATTCATCAATCTTCAGCCGCCCGTCACGCTCTTTCCGGAGTTGAGGATCTTATTCTGGAAAATCATCTCTCAACCCATGTTGTGGACCAAATAAAGTCCGGCGAAAAAGATAAGGCGGTGAAAGAAATTTTACAGATTTACAAACTGTCAAAGAAAAAATAAGCGTGTAAATAAAAATGGAGAACCAAACCGGGGACAATCAAATAAACGGTGCCGTTAAAAAGAAACTCATTTTAACGGCTTTCGTTTTGTTCTCAGTTTTATTGGTTGGTATTTTTTATCTGTTTACCAGCGCGGGACAGACGGCGAATATCGCCTTCGCTTACGCGGTAGGACTCTCAATGATTGTCTTGCCGTGCACTCTTCCTCTCGCCTTTGTTATAGTTCCGATGGCAATGGGTAAAAGTCCCAAAAAAGGATTTTTAATGTCCGTTTTCTTTGGTCTGGGTTTGGCGATTACGCTTTCCATTTACGGATTTTTTGTCGCTTTAATTGGAAAAAGCATCGGCTTGGACCAAGCGATTGGTGAGGCGGGAACGGTCAGCAAAGTGTTATTCATAATCGGCGGGTTGGCAGCGTTCATTTTCGGACTTTCTGAATTAAATCTTATAAAATTCAAAATGCCCTCTTTCGGAGGAGCCATTCCGCAATCAATCCAAAACCGAGGCGACTATTTGAAAGCTTTCTTCCTTGGACTTTTTCTCGGCAACGCAGGAGTAGGATGCCCCAACCCTTTGTTTTATGTTTTGCTCGGAGATATCGCCGTCGTTGGAAGTCTCGCAAACGGATGGTGGCTCGGCTTTATTCACGGAGTGGGCAGGGCGACACCATTGGTGTTTTTGGCGATTCTTGGAATTCTGGGAGTTAACGCCGTTGGCAATATCGCCAAAAAGGCGGTCGTCGTGAAAAAATGGACAGGAATAGCCCTTATCGTGCTTGGTGCCATTATATTCATAATGGGTACTTCGCATGCATGGTATGAAGGGACTGTTGTTCACAGAGAATGGAACAAAGTCGTCAGCATCGTCGCAGGCAACAAAGTCGTGGAAAAGGGAGAGAGCGGTAACAAAACGGTTAAAGCGAACAAGGGTGGAGAAATTCAAAAAACCGGAGTGAAAGAAAGTAAGGAGCATAAGGAAAAACCCGATTTTATTCCTACGCCTTGGTCTTGGATTGTTCTTCTGCTTATGATTATCGTTCCGCTCGGTTGGTATAAATTTAAAAGTAAAAATAGGTCGAGTTAACAAAACAAAAATTATCAGATAATAAATTTAAAAACAAAAAATTATGAAAAACAAAATTCAATTCTTGACCATGCCGGGATGCCACAGTTGTGAGGCGGTCAAAAAAATATTTGATGAAATAATGCCTGAATTTTCCGATAAGGCGGAAGTTGAGGAGATAGATATGACCACGCCTGAAGGAATGGAGTTGGTCCAAAAATACGGGATTATGGCGTCTCCTGGAATAGTCATAGGAGGGGAACTTTTCTCGTCGGGAGGAGTGGACAAAGAAAAACTTATTGAGAAGTTGAAATCTCTTTAAGGAGAATTAAAACATAGAAAAAAATGGAAAATCAAAACAAACAATCTTATGCTCTACCAATCGCCATTCTTGCCGCCGGTTTGCTTATTTCTGGAGCAGTTATATTTCGCCCGAGCCAAAGCGCGAATAATTCAACGCCAGTTCTTAAAGAAAACGCGAGTGCTGGAACGGCTGTTCCGAAAGTGGCAATAACTGCGGATGATGATCCAGTTCTCGGTAATCCGGATGCCCCTGTAACGCTTATAGATTTTGGGGACTTCCGCTGTCGTTTCTGTAAAATGTTTCAGGAAAAAATAAAGCCGACGATTATGGAAAAATATGTAAAGACAGGGAAAGTTAAATATGTTTACAGAGATTTGATAACAATGGGAGAAAATTCCATTCTGGCGGCGGGCGGAGCGAATTGCGCTGGCAAGCAGGGAAAATATTGGGAGTTCGCCGACGCTCTTCATTCGGGAAAGCCGGGATTGATGTACACCGAAAAATCTCTTTCAGGAATAGCCGTTTCTTTAGGGCTTGACGCTGAAAAATTAAAGCAGTGCTTGGATTCAAAAGAGTATGTTAAAGAAGTCCAGAAGGACACACAGGACGCCATTGCGGCCGGAGCGGCCGGAACACCGACCGTTTTCGTAAACGGACGAATTATAAAAGGGCTCGTTTCTCTCAGTGAGTATGAAAAAGTTATTGATGAGGAACTTGCGAAAGCGGCGTTAAAAGAAAAATAAAACAATGAAAAAAGAAGAAAAAATCATAAAATCTTTGCTCAGCGGAGCTGGGATTACCGTTAATGGGAACGAACCGTTTGACATTAAGATTAAAAACCCTAAATTTTATAAAAGGGTTTTAAGTCAAGGCTCACTCGGTCTAGGCGAGTCTTATATGGACGGTTGGTGGGACGCTGATGTTTTGGATGAGTTTTTTAATCGGCTGCTAGTCGCGAAGATTGACGAAAAAGCGAGGATGAATCTGAGTATGTTTTTTTACGGATTTTTAACATTGGCGTTTAATTTTCAAAGCAAGTCCCGCGCTTTTATTATCGGGAAAAAACATTATGACATTGGAAACGATTTATACAAAATAATGCTTGATAAACGAATGGTTTACACTTGCGGTTATTGGAAGGAAGCGGACAATTTGAATGACGCCCAGGATGCGAAGCTGGATCTTGTTTGCCGTAAAATCGGAATGAAAAAGGGACAAAAAATTCTTGATATCGGATGTGGATGGGGTTCTTTCGCAAAATTCGCCGCCGAAAAATACGGCGCGGAGGTTGTTGGAATAACCGTTTCCGAAGAACAGGTGAAATTGGGGAAAAAACTGTGCGAGGGGCTGCCAGTTGAAATAAGGTTGCAAGATTATAGGGATGTCAATGAAAAATTTGACCATATTGTTTCGCTTGGGATGTTTGAACATGTCGGACCCAAAAACTACAAGACATACATGAAGGTCGCAAATCGTATTTTGAAAGATGAGGGACTGTTTCTTCTTCACACAATAGGTTCAAACGATTCGTCCGCATGGTTTGATCCATGGATGGACAAATATATTTTTCCTGGGGCATTTATTCCTTCCATTAGACAGATAGCGAAATCGGCTGAAGGATTGTTTGTCGTTGAAGATTGGCATAATTTCGGAGCGGATTACGATAAGACCTTGATGGCTTGGCATAAAAATTTTGAAGAAAATTGGGACAAAATAAAATCAAACTATGATGAAAGATTCCACAGGATGTGGAGGTATTATCTTCTTTCTTCCGCCGGAGGTTTTCGCGCGCGAAAAAATCAATTGTGGCAGGTGGTTATGTCTAAAAACGGAGTTCCCAGAGGATACGATTCAATCCGTTGACATCAATAGTGGCAGTAAAACGAATTAAAAAATATGAAAAGAAGAGAAATAATCAGAGCGGGAATAATTGTCATTTTGGTTCTTGGAGCCGGATTGATTTTCTTCCTTCTCCATTACAATATGCCGAGCAATCACGAAACACCCGCAATCTCTCAAAAAGAGGCGTCATTCAAAAATATCAACGCGAATCAATTGTCTGAGATGCTTAAAAACAAGGATCCCTTGCTCGTAAATGTTCACTCTCCTTATATGGGAGAGATTCGCGGAACCGATGATTTTATTTTTCTCAGTGATATAAAAGACAATTTGGATAAATTCCCGAGCGACAAAAACGCCCAAATTGTTGTTTACTGCCAAAGCGGAGGAATGAGCAGGATAGCCGCCCAAGATTTGGCGGATATGGGATACACGAATGTTTTTAATTTGTCAGGAGGGATGATTGGCTGGAAACAAGCAGGCTATCAACTGGATTTTATTAAAGCAAATAAAAAATAAAGGTCAATATTTATCAGTTATAAACAAAGAAATAAAAACTATGAATAAATTTAATAAGCTAAAAGCGGGGTATGCCGGAGGAATATTTATCGCCGCGTTTTTTCTTGTGTGTTCGGTATGGGGAATTTTGCTTGGGGCGCCGGAATTAAAAGAATTGCATTTTAATCTTCTCAGACTAGCCTTTCCTGGTTTTGGTTTTACTGTTTTGGGTTATCTCCTGGGGTTTGTTGAGGCGTTTGTTTACGGATGGATTGGCGGAGTCTTCTTGGTGTGGCTTTGCGAAAAAATATGCCTCAATGGCGAAAAATAAAAAAGTTTATCAGTTAAGTTGGTTTTAAAATTATGGTTTTTGGATTATTGGGGAAGAAATGCAAAATTTGCGGGGAGAAAATTGAAAAAGGAAAGGTGATTGTGCGTCACGGTAAAAAGTTTTGTTCGGATAAGCATGTTGAAGAATACAGGCAGCAGTTGATTGATAAGGAAAAATCGGTGAAAAAACGCGGAGGGTGTTGCGGATAAAACAGAACAAAAGGGCGATTGAATAATATGAAAAAACAACAAACAAGAAAAAAATATGATGTGGTAATTGTTGGCGCAGGTCCGGCGGGAGGGCAATGCGCGCGCGAACTTTCCATTGCGGGTAAAAAAGTCCTTTTGATTGAAAAGTCAAAAGAAATAGGTCAGCCCAATTTTTCCAGCGCCGGAACCCCAAAGGAATTGTTGGATGATTTTGATTTACCCCTTGATTTCGCTCCCGGAAAATGGTCAAAAATCCTTATTGCCACCGGAAATGTTTCCAAAATATGGGATTATGGCGCAACAAGAGGCTATGTTCTTGATTTTGCTGGATTGAAAAAATTCTTGGTCAAAGAGGCGGTAAAACATGGAGCAAAAATTTTAATCGGGACTTCGGTTAAAAAGCCCATTTTGAAAGACGGCGTTATTATCGGGGTGTCCTATGACGGTGTTTTTGGCGAAGGGAAGGCTTTTGCCGATATAATTATTGACGCTTCTGGACCGGCCGGGGTTTTAGCTTCAGAACTCGGTTTGAGAAAAGGTTTTAATTCTAATTTGAGCCTCGGTATTGAATTTATCGCCGAAAATGTTCCCAAAGAGTTAACGAAATCACTCGCCTTTTATTTTGGATCAGCATATGTTCCTTACGGTTATGGATGGATATTCCCGATGGGAGAAAATTCGGCCAAAATAGGTGTTGCCGTTTACAATATTTCCGAGCACAAGGGAGTGAATATTATGGAAAGTTTAAAAAAATTCATAGCCAAGTTTCCACAATTGAAAAACGCCGCTTTTGTTGATTTGCACGGAGCATCTCTTTATGTGAACGGAGGAGTTGATAAACATACAGCCGATAATTTTATTTTTATCGGAGATGCAGCCTCCCAAATCAATCCTTTGGCGGGAGAAGGAATACGACATGCCATGCATTCGGCAAGAATTGCCTCAAAGATTATAATTCAAGCTTTGGATAAAAAAGATTTCAGCCAACATTCTTTGTCCCAATATGACAAAGAATGGAAAAAGTATATCGGGAGGAAGTGGAAACAGTCGCTTTTAATTTCCCAGAAAATATACAGCGGTATTTCCGGAAAGGAAGCGGACAAGTTTATGAAAATTCTTGCCGAATTATCAAACGAAGATATTTTCGCGCTTGGATTTGATTATAACTATAAAAAAGTGTTTAACAGAAAAACGGTTATCAAATGGTTGAAAAGTGCAATTTAGGATGAAATTTTTAAAAAAATGGAAAATAAAAAAATAATTAAGAAAACTTTTAAGATTAAGGGAATGCACTGCGCCGGATGCGTAAGGACAATAGAGAGGGTTCTTTTGAAAACCCCCGGGGTTCATTCGGCATCTGTTAATTTCGCCACTGAGTCGGCATTGATTGAATTTGACGAAGATGTCATTTCTGAATCTGGGATTGCCAAAACCGTTAAAGATATCGGTTACGAACTTGAAATCGGAGACCGTTTGGCGGCTAAGTCACCAAGCGGTTTGGGCGGGGCGGATACGGAAACCGCTTCAATAAAAGTCCTCGGCATGGACTCCCCTCATTGCGCTATGGTTGTTGAGGGCGCTCTCAAAAAAATGCAGGGCATTAAAAACATTGATGTTGATTTTTCCAACAAACGAGCGAAAGTGGTTTTTAACACTTCTCAACTGGGCATTGAAGATATTTTTAAGGTTATTTCCGACGCCGGATACAAGCCGATTAGAGAAGAGGGGGAGGCTGAGGAGATAATGGATAAGGAAAAGGCAGAGAGGTCTAAAAAGATGAAGGAGCTTAAATTAAAGCTTTCTGTGGGTGCCATTCTTTCCTTCTTCATCTTTATGGGCAGTTTTCCGAATCTCTTTCCTTTCATTCCCGATTTTTTAAGTAATCGTTGGGTCCTTTTTCTTTTAACTACTCCTGTTCAGTTTTGGGTGGGGAGGCAGTTTTACGCGGGTCTGAAACTTCTCGTCAAGTATCGCTCTGCGGACATGAATACGCTGATATCGGTGGGAACTTTATCCGCTTATCTTTACAGCGCGGCAGTTACGATTTTTCCAAGTTTTTTCGCTCAAGGAGGAATAGAACCCGCCATCTACTTTGACACTTCAGCGATTATCATAGTCTTGATTCTTCTCGGAAAATATTTTGAAACATTGATGAAAGGAAGGGCGTCTGAAGCGATTAAAAAATTGGTGGGTCTTCAGCCCAAAACGGCAAAAGTTTTAAAGAATGGCAAAGAAGTTGAGATTCCCATTGAAGAAGTCAAAGTTGGGGATTTGATAGTCGTTCGTCCAGGAGAGAGAGTTCCCGTTGATGGAAAAATAACGGAAGGGGAATCTGAAATTGATGAATCAATGGTGACGGGAGAATCAATGCCCGTTCATAAAAAAATCGGAGATGCCGTTATCGGAAGCGCGGTAAATAAATTCGGAACATTCACCTTTGGGGCGACTAAGGTTGGGAAAGACACGGTTCTCTCCCAAATTATCAAAATGATTGAAGAAGCGCAGGGTTCAAAGGCGCCCATTCAGCGGTTGGCGGATGTCGTTTCTTCTTATTTCGTTCCGGTAGTGTTTGCCCTCGCCTTTTTGACATTTATCGTTTGGTATATTTTCGGACCCGTTCCGGCATTTAGTTTCGCTTTGGTTAATTTTGTGGCGGTGCTCATTATCGCTTGCCCTTGCGCGTTGGGACTTGCCACTCCGATGGCGATTATGGTTTCTTCGGGAAGCGCGGCAAATAATGGAATTTTGATAAAAGATGCCACTTCTCTTGAGATAGCCAACAAAATTAACACTGTAATTTTGGACAAGACGGGCACATTGACACAGGGCAAGCCCCAGCTTACCGATGTAATTTCATTTGACGACGGCAACAGAGCTGATGTTTTGAGTCTGGCATCTTCTTTGGAGCAGAGATCGGAACACCCTTTGGCAAAAGCGATATTGCGATATGCAGCGAGCCTTGACCAAAGATCTTCTCACCCTTTGGACAAAGCCATACTGGAAGAAGCGAAAAAAGAAAAAATAGAATTCTATGATTTGAAAGAATTTAAAGCGATTTCAGGAAAAGGATTGCGGGGATTTTTAACAATTGACGAGAAAAAGGTTGAGGCACATTTGGGAAACAGGGCGTTAATGAAAGATATTGGGTTGGATACGTCTTCGTATGAAGAAAAAATGGAAGATATGGAGGGAGAGGGGAAAACTGTTATGTTAATCGCGGCAAACGGAAAGATAAAGGGAGCTTTGGCGGTGGCGGATGTTATCAAAAAAGAGGCAAAAGAGGCGGTTGACGCGTTGAAAAAAAGAGGAATTGAAGTCTGGATGCTCACAGGCGATAATAAACGAACTGCGGAAGCGATTGCGAGGCAGGCGGGAGTGGATAATGTAATGAGCGAAGTAATGCCTGATAAAAAGGCCGAGAAAGTCAAAGAGCTTCAAGACAAAGGGAAAATTGTCGCCATGGTCGGCGACGGTATTAACGATGCTCCCGCGTTGACCCAGGCGAACGTGGGCATCGCCATGGGCGAGGGAACGGACATCGCGATGGAGTCGGCGAACGTCGTTTTGATGAGGGGAGACCTTATGCTCATTCCCGAGACAATAAGGATATCAAAAAGAACGATGAAAATAATCAAACAGAATCTTTTCTGGGCGTTTTTCTACAATTCCGCTTTTATCCCGGTTGCCGCCGGCGCCCTGTATCCGTTCTTCGGAATTCTCTTAAACCCGATTTTCGCCGGTGGCGCCATGGCATTCAGTTCCATTTCCGTGGTGTTGAACTCTCTCCGCCTCAAAAGATAAGACCGTCATACTTAAAATAAATATTATACGTTCATAAAACCGACCTTGGCAGTCGGTTTTATGAATCATCGGTTGGAAAACGCGGAGGCGATTGTATTAAAATTAAAAAATAAAAATAATTGAATCCGGTTCTACAAAGGGTTTTAATTCAATTCCAGAAGCAAGTCTGGCAAAAAAAAGATATTTTGTTCCGTGGCGTCCAATTCCCTCAGACTCAAGAAAATCAAGCAAACAAAAAACATTGAAAAATAACCCTGTTTTCCACCGAAACCCGGTTTCGGTGGAGTTTCGGTGGATTTACCTGGATTGCTTTGCAATTTTAAAATGTTGTGGTATAATTAAAGTGGCTGAAAAGGAAAGAAAATTAACAAAAAATAAAAAGAAATAAAGGAGGCAGGAAATGAAGAGGTTGATTTCTTGTTTGGATAAAAGAGAAATGGCGGAATTCATGGGCGTCTTACACCCATTGTTTTCCGCCGTTGATTTTAGGGATGTTGTTAGGGTTTCGGCAAGGGTGGCGGAGACCGTTTCCGGAGCCCAGCGAGTTTGCCTGATTATAAAAAATAAAAAAGGCAAACTTTCAGTCAAGGCAGGTTTGCCGGCGGGAGAGCACTCTTCCGGAAAATTGGAATGCGGTTCAGCGTTCCTAAAAAGCGTGATAAGGGCAGGAAAATATAAGTTGATATCAAATCCTTCGTCATATAGTTGTGTTGACTATATGAAGGAGTTGATTAAGACCTATAAAATAAACTCCGTCCTCTTTGTGCCTCTTTCGCACAAAGAGCAGGATTTGGGAATTTTGGTTCTTGACAGGACCGACGGGAAGAGGTTCTCAAATCCTGAAATACAAAAAGCAAGAACAGTCGGGGAATACATTTCTGCCGCGATATGGCGGGAATATCGGCGGAAGGTCCAAGAGGACGACGCCGTCCGGGACGCAAATCTTCGCGCCCTCGGGGCGAACGCCGCCACAGTGGCGCATTCCTTGAGGAATCCTTTGACTGGCATTGGAGGATTGGTCAGGAGGATTCAAAAGAAAGCCGTGGCCACGGCTGAGGGAGGAAAGGAGATGAATCCTGAGTCCATCCTTGAGTATTGCCGGATTATCATTGGCGATACAAAAAGAATGGAAGATCTCATTCGCGAAGTCTTAGTATTCGCGAAGATTTCTTCTCAAAAAATGAATAAAAAACCGATTTTCTTGGACGAATTTCTCAGGGACACGGTTAGGTCCCTGGTAAAAAGCCATCCTAAAAAAATGAGGACTAGGTTCAGTATTGACGCGCGCTTGAGCCGAGTTAAGGTTAAAATTGACCGGAGTATACTCAAGTTCGCTTTTGAGGACATTGTCCGCAATGCCCTTGAGGCGGAAGGCTCTTCAATACTGAAGATAAAGGCGAAAGTGGTTCCGACAAAGAGTATTGTCGTAATCACTTTCGCCAATAATGGCGAGCCGATTGCCAAAGAGGTCATAAGGGATGTCTTCAACCCTTTTATGACCACCAAGGCGGACGGCACTGGCCTCGGACTTGCCAATGTGAAAGCCGCGATAGAGGCGCATAAAGGCGAGGTTTGGGCCGAGCGGAAGGACGACAAGTCCGCCCGCTACCGGACGAAGTTTAAAGTACATTTACCCCTTTAAAGGGTTTGACCCCGGCATTATTGCGCCGGGGTTTTCTATTTTTGGGCTTTAAACAAAGGATTTTATCGTTTCTGGGGATTGGCGAAATCATGGCGTTTATGTTAGAATACAAGTAATGACAGGAAAAAATAAAACGGAAGATAACGGTTACGGCGCCAAGGATATTTTTGTTTTGGAGGGCTTGGAACCAGTAAGAAAACGACCGGGAATGTATATCGGTTCAACAGGCGTTGACGGCTTGCATCATTTGATATGGGAGGTTTTTGACAACGGCCGCGACGAAGCAATGGGTGGTTTTGCCGATGAAGTGGAAGTGGCGCTTTTGCCCGGGAACAGAGTTAGGGTTGCCGATAACGGGCGGGGCATTCCAGTAGGAGTGCATAAACAGACGAAAGTGTCCGCTTTGGAGACTGTAATGACCACGCTCCACGCCGGTGGAAAATTCGGAGGAGAATCTTACAAGATTTCCGGAGGTTTGCACGGTGTCGGTGTTTCCGTGGTGAATGCCTTGTCCGTCTATGTAAAGGCGGAAATATATCGCGATGGCGGAAAATTTGCGCAGGAATATAACCGAGGAAAGCCTCTCGCCAAGGTAAAAAAAATTTCGTCCAGCGATTTAAAGGGAACTGTTATCACCTTTGAACCGGATGAGCAGATTTTCAAGGAAATAAGATTTGACCGGAATAAAATTTTAAATCATCTTCGCCAACAAGCGTTCTTGTCAAAAAAACTGAAAATCAACGTGATAGACGCTCGAAGTTATGAAGGTAAAATAGAAGATTCCAAGGTTCTCTTTTTGAATGAATTAAATTTGTCTGCTGGTCCGACCGGGGCGGCGGTTGAGCCGTATACTTTTTATTTTGAGGGAGGAATACTTTCTTTCATAAAATTTTTAAACAGAGATGAGAAACCAGTTCAAAATAAAGTTTTTTATATTGAAAAAGAAAATGACGGAATCAATATTGAAATTGCCTTGCAATACATTGAGGACATAACGGTCAAAGAAACGGGATTTGCGAACAATATACACACCCCGGAAGGTGGCTCGCACATAACTGGATTCAGAACGGCGCTCACCAGAACCATCAACGACTACGCACGAAAAAATAACCTTATAAAAGATGATAGTTTCACGGGCGATGATGTTCGCGAAGGTTTGACTGTGCTTGTTTCCGTTAAGTTGCGGGAACCGCAGTTTGAAGGACAGACAAAAGAAAAACTCGGCAATCCCGAAGCGAGGGGCGCTGTGGAGACCGTCTTTGGGGAAGCTTTTTCATCGTTTTTGGAGGAAAACCCAAACGAAGCGCGCGCTATCATCGGGAAGGTTCTTTTGGCTCTCAAGGCGCGCAAGGCGGCGAAGGCGGCCAAGGAGAGCGTTTTAAGGAAAGGGGTTATGGAAGGACTCACTTTGCCCGGAAAATTGGCGGATTGCCAATCTCGGGATGCTTCCGAATCCGAAATTTTCATCGTTGAGGGGGATTCCGCCGGCGGTTCCAGCAAACAAGGAAGAGACAGGAGGACTCAAGCGATACTACCTCTACGGGGAAAGATTCTAAACGTTGAAAGGGCGAGAATTGACAAGATGCTTGCCAATAAAGAGATAAAATCAATGGTAGTGGCTCTCGGTGCCGCCATCGGAGATGAGTTTAATATTGAAAAGACAAGATATCATAAGATAATTATCGCGACGGACGCCGATGTTGACGGAGCGCACATTCGCACTCTGCTTCTTACGCTTTTTTACCGCTATTACAAACCTCTCATAGAGGCTGGATATCTTTACATAGCTTTGCCACCACTCTTCAGGATACAAAAAGGGAAGAGTGTTTCTTACGCCTATAGCGAAGCGGAAAAAGATAAAATAGTTGGCGACGGAGAAGGGTATGGCATTCAGCGCTACAAAGGTTTGGGAGAAATGAACCCCGGACAGTTATGGGAAACGACAATGGACCCGGAAAATCGGCTTTTAAAACAGGTAAACATAGAGGACGCCGAAGGCGCTGACAAAATTTTTGACACCTTAATGGGTAAGGAAGTGGAACCACGCCGGATTTTCATCCAAACTCACGCTAAGAATGTGAGGAATCTTGATATGTAGATATTTACATAATGCTGAATTTGTGCTACGAATTGAAAGAGTGATGACTGCTTTGCAGCCTTTGATTTTTAAAAACAAAATTAAAAAAGGGGGAGGAAAATGATATTGTTTCTTGTTTTATTTTTTCTTTCAATCACGGTTATGTCTTTCTCAACCGCGATTAGAAAAGAAAAAAGAAAAATTTTTCCCGCTTCCGTCGCGATTTTGGCGGCCATTGTGGCTATCGTGGCGGGATTTATTTACCCTCCAGCCAGGTTGGCGATGGGGGAAGGCGCCTTTAGCGCCCTCATCGTCGCTTATTCAATTTTTATGTTGGGGTCGGAGGAAAAAAATAAAAAAGAATATAGGATGTCCTTTGGAATATTTTCGTGGATATTCTATATTGTTATGGCATGCGCTCTTGCGCGCGCTTTGTTTGTTTAGTTTTATTTGCCGTTCGGATATGTTTTTCGGGCGGTTTTTTTATTTAGTTTGATTTGGAGATTTTTTCTTTAATTTTCGTCAAAAACTCTTCCAGTTTTATCGCTTCCTTGGGTTCTGTTATGGCGGGCAGGTCTTTGCGCGAGCGGACGGCGACGGAGCCGTCTTTTTCTTCCTTTTCTCCGACTACCAAAACATACGGAATTTTTTGCAGTTCCGCGACGCGGATTCTTTTGCCGAGCGTTTCGTCACTTTTGTCAATTTCCGCGCGGACGCCGGCATTTTTCAATTCTTGCAAAACTTTTTCTCCATAATTGTTGAATTTTTCGCCGATGGGAATTATTGTCGCCTGAACGGGGGAGAGCCAAACAGGGAAAGCGCCCGCGTAATGCTCAATCAAGACTCCGATAAATCTTTCCAGTGAACCGAGTATGGCGCGGTGCACCATCACCGGAGTTTTCTTTTCTCCTTTGTCGTCAATATAGTAGGCGCCAAATCTTTCCGGCATTGAAAAATCAACCTGAATGGTTCCCAGCTGCCAATTCCTGCCGATGGCATCTTTAACATTAAACTCAATTTTGGGACCGTAAAACGCACCCTCTCCCTCCTTTATTTCATAGAGCAATTCCTTTGATTTAAGCGCGTTTTCAAGCGCCGAGGTGGCTTTTTCCCACACGGCGTCATCGCCGATGTATTTTTCCGGGCGGGTCGCGATGAATATCTCATATTCGTTGAAGCCGAATTTTTTATAGATATCAATGGCGTAATCAACCATTTGTATAATCTCATTGTTCAATTGTTCGGGCGAACAGTATGAATGAGCGTCGTCTTGGACAAATGAACGCACCCTGAAAAGCCCGTGTAGAACTCCGGAAAGTTCATGCCTGTGCACCAATCCGAATTCCGCGTATCTTACCGGCAAATCCCTGTATGAATGGAGTTTGTCTTTGTAGATAAGCATTCCACCCGGGCAATTCATCGGCTTGACGGCGAATTCCTGTTCGTCAATTTCCGTGAAATACATATTCTCCCGGAATTTTTCCCAATGCCCAGAAGTTTCCCAAAGTTTTTTGTTTAAGATAATCGGCGTTTTTATTTCTCCGTATCCTCGTTTTTTATTTTCGTTTCTTATGAAATTTTCAAGTTCGTTGTAAAGAATTGTTCCTTTCGGGTGCCAAAAAGGGAATCCCGGGCCTTCTTCATGGAAGGAGAATAAATCCAATTCTTTGCCAAGTTTTCTGTGGTCGCGTTTTTCCGCTTCCTCAAGCATTTTAAGATATTCGTCCAATTCCTCTTTCGTTTCAAAGGCGACCCCGTAGATTCTGGTGAGCATCGGATTTTTCTCATTGCCCTTCCAGTACGCGCCGGCGATTTTAGTGAGCTTGAAAGAGTCCGGATTAATTTCTTTCGTTGACCCGATATGCGGTCCCGCGCACAGGTCAACAAAATCTCCCGACCTGTAAACGGATATTTTCTCGCCGGCTTTTTCCAATTCGCCAATCAGTTCCAATTTGTATGGCTGGTCGGCGAACATTTCGCGCGCCTTGTCGGCGGAAATTTCCTCCTTTTCAAAAGCGATATCTTGCTTAATCAATTCGCGAATAAGATTTTCCAGTTTCGGCAGGCAGTCCTCGGAAGGGGAGTGGTTAAGTTCGGAAAAGTCAAAGTCGTAATAAAAACCGTTTTCTATGACAGGGCCGATTCCGAGCTTGATCTCAGGATGTTTTTTTTGAACCGCCATTGCCAGCAAATGTGCCAGCGAATGGCGAATCTCGCCGATTTTTGATTTATTTTCCATATTATCCCAATAATATCACATTTTTTCCGCCTCTCAAAGTATTGACAAATAAAATCGGTTGTGTTATGTTTTAAGAGGATTAAATTGGATAATATTTTTTTGCATATTAAAAATCAAAAGCGTCTCGCGCTGAGCGGGACAAAAGGAGGTTTAAAATGCCGAAAGAATTGAATTTTGATGGTTTCACCTTCGCCGGAGTGGTGGAGGCAGTAAATTTGGATTATTTTTTCGGGGATGATGAGTCCCTCGACGGCGCGGAATACGGCGTCGTCATAGACACCGCCACCGTAGAGGAACTTAGCTTTCTTGATGACGCTGATGTTTATAGCGTCATTGAGGATATTAAGATTCCGGTCCGGGGGTTCACCCCGGAACTGGTGGCCGTTCCGATGACCGTCGATTCCGAGGAGTACGCCCCCGCGCGCGCGAGTTATCCGCGCGCCCGCGGTCGCAAGACCCGCAGGCAACTGCGGGAAGCAGTTAAAAAAACCTCCTTTCAGGAGGTTGTTCACGGGAAGTTTGGTCGTCCCGTGGGTGTAAAATAGACCGTAAAGGGGGAGTTTTTATCACTCCCCTTTTTTTGCGCCGGCGATTTTCGTGAGATTGAAGGCGTGTTTCACCCCTTGTTCAACTTCCCTGAAGTCCGACTTTAGGGAAGTTGTAAGCTGGATTATCCCGCCCGCCCGGCAAAATCCAACGGGCAATCCTGGACATAGCGGATGCCCAGTTTCAAGGCGGTTTCGGCTTTGTTCAGTTCCGCCCCCAGATACATGGCGTGGGGCATAATTGAAACGTAAAAAATGATTTTATCCATAATCTCTCTCGCAGTTTTTCCGGACCATCTTAAATTTTCCGGACTGTTTGAGTTGTAGACATTTATCAATCCGTTTTCAACGGAAATGATGAAATGCCCCCTTTTGTCCCACGCGCATCTCAGGTTGGGCGCACTTTTTAAAATTTTTTTCGCCTCCTCCCAATTTCTTTCGTATATATGCGCTGAAGACGAGATGATAACCAGCGAGCCGTTCGTGAGATTCAGCACGGGATTTTTCTTGTTCGCTTTTTCAACAATCATATTCCTTAGGGCGAGCAGTCCGAAAGCGTTTTCCGGCCACGCGGAAAACATATCATTGGAACGGATGTAAGCCGTCAAGTAAAGTTTGTTTCCTTGGACGAGAACTTGCGCTAGGTCAAGGCACGGCGGATTGTCGCTGGCACTGTCAACATTCACGTCCCAGAGGGAAATAACGGTGCGCCTGGAAAAGGGAACCGAGCTTATCTGGTTTATAACATTTCCAATTTGGTCAATTCTATTATGTCCGCGCATTCTTTGCCCATAAGTGTATTTTACTCCCTTAATGGGGCGGTTTGTCGTCATTGTGGGGATGTAGTCTTTGATTCTGCATTCGGTTAAAGGAAAATATTTCGGCAGGTGCGGACGCTCAAGGTCCTCGGCCTCAATTACTGAGACAATATCAACCAATTCTTTCTGCCTTTCTCCATATTGGGAACCTTTAATTTTTCCGAACGCCATTATTTTTTCAAGGATATCAATCCAGCATCTGGCGACCGTGTCGCGACGGACGGTAAAAACAGCCCCCTCGGAGGGCAGTTCTTCATTTTCCGTTTTTTCGGGATCCGGAAAAACGAAAGTGTCATAATCTTTCTTTTTTCCGCTCAGGTTTTTGTTGATTTCTTTTTCTATCACCGAAGCGTCGTTTTCGCCGAGAATGTTAACGATTGACACTCTTTTTCTGAACGCGTTTATCGCGTCCGCCGGAATTTCTTTTTCAACGGTAAAATTTTCCGATCCGACAATTCTGTGTTTTTCGTCAACGCCGTTTTTCATTAAATTCAAAAACACCCTGCCGCTTTTCGTCTCGTCTATTGAACCTTCATTTCCGCACAAAATGAGCGTGTCCAGGCGGGGATGAGCCAACACATTCCTTATGATGCACGAAATTCCGATATCGCCGCTGTATAAATTGCCTAAAACAAGGTATTTTTTCTCTCGCAATTTTTCGTTTATTGTTTCTTTGAGCGTCCAATGGCAAACAACCCCCACGTTTGATTGCGGGTCGCCGCACAGAAGCATTTCTTTATATTTTACGGGCCATTCCATTGTTTTCATTATAATTGCAAACTTGCGCCGCGGAATCCTTTTTGCGACGCAAACCGCTAACCTGTCATCTTGGCTTTTATTTGGGCGGAAACTTCCTCAATGCTTTTTTCTCCGTCTATTATGTTAATTTCCGGAAAGCGTTCGGCAAGCGCCTCGTAATTTTTCCAAACTTTCGCCAGTTTTTCCTCTTCTTCAAAAAATTCCCTTTCTCCGCGGTTTTTATCTATCCTGTCCAGACATGTTTTAGGCGACACCTTTATTAGAAAAACGATGTCCGGACGCAAAAAAGGGGCGTTGAGCTCAATGACCCGCTCTATCGGAATGTCCATAGAGCCGTAAGCGATAGAGGAATAAAAATATCTGTCCGAGATGACCCAATCTCCTCTTTCAAACGCCGGTTCAATGGCGTTTTTCAAATGCTCGCTTCGGTCGGCGCAAAAAAGAAGCTGGAAAGCTTCATGTCCGATTGTGAATTCTTTTTTTAATATTTTTCTTATCAAAGTTCCGATTGGCGGCGCGCTCGTCGGCTCTTTGGTTAAAAGAACGGAAATATCCTCCGTCTTTTCAACGTATTTTTTGAGCAGCTCTGCTTGGGTGCTTTGGCCGGAGCCGTCCAAGCCCTCAAAAACGATAAATTTTCCCGCGTATTTTTCCTTTTTCATTTTTTTTATATTTTAAGGTTGATAATGGCGATTTTAATTTTCCAATTCCTTAATTTGGTCAACGATAATTGACGGATCTCCGTTACGGAGAGAAACACTCCCTTTAATCGCTACGCAGTTTCCTTCTCGGATGATGTCTTTGTATTTTTCAAGCGTCCTCGGAAAAACAACCATTTCAACGCTGTTTTGGTAATCGGACAGTTTTACAAAAAGCATCTGCTCGTTCTTTTTTGTCATAATTTGTTTAACTTCTTCTATCATTCCGGCCGTGACAACCGGATAGCCGTTCGGCAGTTTTTTCGCCTCGCCAACATTTGTTTTTATCTTCGCCATTTTTTCTTTGAATTTGTCCAGCGGGTGGCCGGAGATATAAAGACCGAGCAATTCCTTTTCCCAAAGCAGTTTTTCCTCCTGGCTTGCCGGAGCGGTTTCTTTCAGCCTGAGGTTTGGCACCGAACTCTGGTCTTCCATAAGCCCGAAAAGGGAAGTTTGTCCTTGCCCGTTTTTCGCCGTTTCTTTGTTGTAGTTGAGCGCCTCATCCAGATTAAAGAGCATTTGCCCTCTTTCTCCGAGGGTATCCATGGCTCCGGATTTTATGAGCGCTTCCATTGATTTTTTGTTCAGGTTCTTGTGTTGCACGCGGTCAAGAAAATCGGAAAACGATTTGAATTCCCCGTTTCCTTTTCTTTCTTCAATAATGGCATTCGCTATTTCCGCCCCGAGATTTTTAATCGTGTAAAGTCCAAAACGAATCGCCTTTTCAAATCCACCGACAACGGTTGTCGGTGGATTTGATGATTGTATTACCGTAAAATCACCGAAACTTTCATTTATGTCTGGCGGAAGCACGGAAATATCCATCATCTTGCATTCCGCTATGTCGGCGGCTATCTTGTCGGTGTCTCCCGAGTCGGAAGTGAGGACGGCGGTCATAAACTCCGCCGGATAGTTCGCTTTCATATAAGCGGTTTGGTAGGCGACTTTGCCGTAAGAAGCGGTGTGGGCTTTGTTGAACCCGTAGGCGGCAAAAGCATTTATCGTATTCCACAGCTCTTCGGCTTTTTTCTTCTCCATACCATTTTTCACGCACCCGCTTATGAATTTTTCTTCCTGCTCGGCCATCGCTTTTGGAATTTTTTTCCCGATGGCTTTTCTGAATTTATCCGCCTCGCCCCATGAATATCCGGCTATCTGCGTGGCAATAAGGAGAATATCGTCCTGATAGATTATAATTCCATAAGTCGGTTCAAGTATATCTTTTAGCCGTTTGTCTATGTATTTGACCAGTTGCGGATTTTCTTTTCTTTGAATATAGTCCGGTATTAGCGCCATTGGTCCGGGACGGAAAAGAGCAATCATAATCATAATATCCCAAACTGATTTTGGTTTCAGCTCTTTCAGCCATTTGGTCATTCCCGCGCCCCCCAACTGAAAAACCCCTATTGTTCGACCGTCCGTCAAAAGCTTAAATGTTTTTTCGTCCCCGTCGGGAAGGTTGTCTATGTCCACCTCCACCCCGTGGATTTTTTTGACGATTTTCAGGGAATTCGCGAGAATGGTGAGATTTTTTATTCCAAGGAAATCAAACTTTAACAGGCCTGCGTCTTCTATCGCGTGCATATCGTATTGAGTGATTATTTTTTCTCCCTTCGGTTCAAATTGTAACGGCGTGAAGTCTGTCATTTTTGTCGGGCTTATGACCACGCCGGCGGCGTGAACGGAAATGTGCCGGGCGCATCCCTCTATTTTTTTCGCCAAGTCAATCACTTGCTTGACCTCTTTATCTTTTTCGTACATTTCTTTCAGTTCAGGTGTTATTTTGATTGCTTTTTCAATGGTCATCGCAAATCCCTGAGAACCGAGGGGGATGAGCTTGGCTATTTTGTCTCCCAGTAAGTATGGTTTCCCAAGAGCGCGCGTTACGTCGCGGACGGCGGCGCGCGCCGCCATCGTTCCGAAAGTTCCTATTTGGGCGACATGGTCTTTGCCGAATTTTTCTTTAACATAATCAATAACATCCTCTCGGCGGTCATCGGCGAAGTCCATATCAATGTCGGGAGGGGACGGCCTTTCCGGATTCAAAAATCTTTCAAACGGGAGTTTGAATTTTATCGGGTCAATGTTCGTGATGCCGACAAGATAAGAAACCAGTGATCCGGCGGCTGAGCCCCTGGTGTTGGTGAAGATACCGTTTTCTTTCGCAAATTTAATTATGTCCGCCACCGCCAAAAAATAAGGGGCGTAACCTTTTTGGTTTATGATATCCAACTCATAGTCAATTCTCTCCTGAAGTTCTTTTTTATTTTCTGCGGTGGCGAATTTTTCTTCAAGTCCTCTTTGAGTTTTGTCCCTCAGTTCTCCTTCCGCTGTTTTTCCCTCGGCAATCTCCACTTTCGGAAACACCCATTTTCCCAGTTCAAGTTTTATATTGCACATTTCCGCCACCTTGGCGGTGTTTGTTATCGCTTCGGGATAATCCTTGAAAAGCTTCTCCATTTCCTCGCCGGACCTGAAAGAAAAATCTTCATTTATGTAGGCGCTTCTGTTTGTGTCCGCCAAACTCTGGTTTCTTTGAATGGCAACCAAAACATCCTGAGCCTCAGAGTCTTCCGGTTTTGCGTAGTGGACATCTTGAGTGGCAACGAGAGGAATGCCAGTTTTTTTTGCCACGGCGACGAGCCCCTCCTGCACTTTCTGAAAATTTTCTATGTTCGGGTGATACATTATTTCAATAAAGAAATTCCCTTTTCCGAAAATTTCTTCATATTCCTTTGCCGCTTTTTCCGCCCCTTCAAAATCATTATTGCTTACCTTTCTCGCCAATTCTCCCCCCAAACAAGCGGACAGTCCGATGAGCCCTTCCGAATGTTTTCGCAAAATTTCTTTGTCTATTCTCGGTTTGTAATAGTATCCTTCAAGGTTGCTCGCGCTAACCAGTTCAATGAGATTTTTGTAGCCGGTCTCGTTTTTTGCCAGCAAAACGAGATGGTACCTTTTTGAATCAATATTCGGTCTTTTGTCGCGCATTGAATCAAGCGCGACATACGCTTCAACTCCCAATATCGGCTTGATGCCCGCCTTTTCGCATTTTTTGTAGAACTCAATGGCGCCGTACATATTGCCGTGGTCCGTGAGCGCCAAAGCCGGCATTTTATTTTTGAGCGCCTGCGCGATAAGGTCATCAATTTTAGCAAGACCGTCAAGAAGGGAATAGTGAGAGTGAGTGTGCAGATGGACGAATTTGGAAGCCATAATAAAATCATTATAGCATAGTTGATTTATCTGATAATGATTGACAAGGGCGGAATGACGGCGTATGAGTTTAGATTAGATAGTTGTCATTTTAATAAAATGACATGGAGGCATAAAATGAAATTAAAAGGAGTTATCTTAAAGGAAGGGAAAGTACTGGGGGACGACGGGCGAGAATATTTCTTGCCTGTCCCGGGGATTGATTCCGAGGGCTTTGTTAAGGTCTTAATGGATGCAAAATATGTTGGAGGGGATGGTTTTATGCATAGGCAATCTATACAACCTTATATTGGCTACCGGGTTGAATTTATTGTTAGCCGTAATGGTTATGGATATAATTATAAAATTATTTCTAAGGGGAAGGAGGCATAAAATAGAATGAGTTGTTTTAGTGGCCTCGAGAGGGCTGTTGATTTTACATCACAGCCCTTTTTTAGTGCATAATGATTTAATGGCGAGCAGAAAACAAATTATTATCGGGATAAATTAAGTGGGCGTTGATATTAATGTTCTCAGTATTTATAAAACACCGGGGATAAGATGCTATCGCTTGTTATCCCCGGTGTTTTATAAAATGATTTAACTAATGTGACCCCGGTGTCATTTTAGATAATCTGATGCGTTGCGCCTATATTCCCAAGTTCAATAATTAAATGATTTGACACGAGCTGAAGAATACCCCGAAAAAACTAAGCAAATGCAAATCAAAATGGTGCTAATAATCTGCTATCGCTGGAAAATAGCACCATTTTGATTTATAATTTACAGTGTGATTTGGTAACAAAGGCGTGAGAAGAAAAAAAGAAACAAAACAAAAAATACTTTTATTGTTAGTCACTGGATTTGCTCTCGGTTTTTCGCGTTCCCCGAAAAATTATTTTAAGATTCTAGATGGCATCGCCAAGGAATGGAAGGAAATTAACAGAAAGGCGTTAGTCCGCGCGGTGCGCGAATTTTACAACGATAGAATAGTTGAGTACAAAGAGAAAAAGGATGGCACCCTTGAAATCGTGCTAACCAAGAAGGGCGAAAAAAGAGCGTTGAAATTCCAGATTGACGAGATTAAAATTGAGAAACCGGAGAAATGGGACGGAAAATGGCGGATGGTTATCTTTGATATTCCCGAAAAGAAAAAAAGAGCGAGAGAGGCGCTCAGAAATAAATTAAAAGAGTTGGGTTTCAAGGATTTGCAAAAAAGCGTTTTTGTGTTTCCCTACGAGTGTGAAGACGAGATTGATTTTATTGTGGAAGTTTTTGAAATCAGAAGATTTGTGAAATTTATGCGCGTTGATTCATTTACAAATGAGGAACAATTCAAATTAAAGTTCAGTCTCTATTAAAATCAAAATTGATAGTTAATTCTCTGGGCGCCCCTCGTTTTCGCGCCCTTTTTTCGTTTCCCCCATATTTCCCAAGCCCAAAAACTTTATAAAAACTTTATAATTTCTACAGACTTATTTTAACTCCCGTATGCTAGACTGTTAACAAATGGAGAAAAAATTAAAAGATTAACCAAAAAATAAACAGAAAATATGAAAATTCTAAAGAACAAATGGGTGAGGGCGGTGATTATTATCTTAGGCGTTCTTCTGATTGTCTATCTTGCGGTCGTCGTGAAGCTTGTTTGGAACAGTCATCAAAAACAGGCGGCGATTGACAGGTTCCAAGAATCCATTGAGAAGCCGTTCAGGGAAGACACCTACGGAGGCAAAACCCAGGAAGAAACATGGGCGATGTTTTTGGACGCTCTCAAAAAAGAAGATTTCGCGCTGGCGAGCAAATACTACGATGTGGAGCACCAGACGGAGGTGAGGAAATGGCTAGAGGGGTTAAAACAAAAGGGTGAATTGAATCAAACTATTAAGGAAATGGAGGGATTGAGAAAGAGCAATAATCAGCCACTTTCGGGAGGGTTAGAAAAAGTGTATTACTCGTATAGTTTTTTCAGCAAAAAATATCAACAAGAATTAACAGGCAGGGTCGTCTTTTACCTCAACCCATACACCAAAGTTTGGAAAATAGTTTGGTAAACATGCGAAAAACAAAATCAAAACTTTTATTAAGTTTCATTTTTCTGGTCGCCGCCGGAGGTCTTATTTTTGCCCGGCAATCGCTGTCTTACTCCACCAACAACACCCATCCTTTTCTTACGGAAAAAATCGCCGAATTTCACAATCTTAAGAACAAAAAGAATACTATTTCCAAAAAAGAAATCGGATGGATGATGAAAGGAGCGGTTCAGGAGGATGATCCTCCCAGATGGATAAACCATTTCTACGACCCGGTCCACAAGGAAGGATGGACAGGAGAACATTTCGGAGACTTATCGGAAAAAGAAGGATACGAAACCGGAGCCGATATGGCTCCCAAGCCGGCAATCGCCTCCGTTGATTGGGCGGAGAACCAAGAATACCAGGCCGCCTACGGCAGACAGTATGGAAATAGAACTTGGCAAAAAGCCGTGAAGTCATACATTGACGGCGACAAAGAAACCGCCTTTTTGGCGCTGGGGGACATCCTCCACCTCATTGAGGATCTGAGTGTTCCAGCGCACACCAGAAACGATTCTCATCCGGGGATTGACGGCGACCCGGGCAGCCCTTACGAGGATTACGCGAAAAAGATGACCAACTTTTACGAAAAGGAAGTAACCGTTGTTGGTGGTTTGATTAAGGAAAATAAAGCAATCCCGAACTTCCAAAAATTGTCTGACGCTTTCAACAGTCTTGCTGATTATTCAAACAAAAACTTCTTTTCCGAGGATACGATAGACAACGAGGATTTTATGGAGCCGAATTTGGGGAAGCTTGATACGGAAATAAAATATGTTAACGGAGATAAAACACTATTTTTAAAAAGAGGAAATGATTATTTAGCCTATCTTTACTCAAAAGACAAGTATTCAATTAATGACGAAAAATTTATCCTCCCTTCCTACCTCTCCCACCTCGTCCCAAAGATGGTCTTAACCGGAGCGGGAGTGGTTGATTTGTTTTTCAGGGATGTTGAGAAATATCGGAAAAGTCCAAAAACGCTTGAACCGATTGTTTCGAATTCTGACGAACCATTCTTTGATGCCATCAAGTCCGCGCCTAAAATCATCGCCATAAAAACCGCCGATTATTTTGACGAGAGATGGATTTCCACGCGCAAAAAGGCCATCAGCGCCCAAAGCGCCATTGTCGCGGCGGCGGAAAGGGCGAGGAAGGGTTTCGGCGGTTTTGCCGAATCAATCAAATATTTTTTGACAAAAAGGGAGCCGGTAAAAATCGTTCCCGCGCGCAATCTGGCGACTGCGGTTGATATCGGGAGCACTCCTTCCTTGAATGATTCAGACATCTCCGATCCCCATAGTGGAGAGCGGGCGAGCGATAAAAATAAAGGGAGAGAATTGGGAGAGCGAGCAAAACAAACCACTCCCGTTACTCAAAAGCCGGTTCGCGCCAAAGCTCCGGCTCCGTTTCTCGCGAGAGCCGTCCCCGCTCCTCTCGTCCCGTCAGCCCGACTCGCGGTGGCCATCAATCCAAAAATCAGCCCCACTCGCGTTTCCGCCACTCCCTCTTCTTTTTTTGCCGGCGGGGTAATCGGTTCTCATAAAAAAATAAAGCCAAGCGAGGAAAAGAAGCCGAAAGAAGAGAAACCTCAAGAAAAAAAAGGCGAAATCGCGCCTGAAGCTCCGATTATCGTTTCACCCCCGGACTTTTCCCAAACATTCACTTCCCCGGACATTGTCTTTTCCGGAACAGCCGAGGCTTCTTCAACGGTTTCGGCGAATTTTGACGGAGCCACCTTTGCCACGACTACTGCCGATTCAAATGGCGCGTGGACATTTCCCCTCTCATTCGGAGAGGGAACGACCACAATCAGCTTCTTTGTTTCCGATTTCGCCGGCAATGTTTCAAGTTCCACGGAAATCAGCTTCTTCGTTGACTCAATTCCTCCGGACGTCTCCCTTTCCGCTACCGAATGTCCTGATTCCGTTTCAGGGGAAATATGCCTTTCCGCGACAACCACGCTGAATATTTCATGGTCTTCAAACGCGCCTGACCTTTCTTTTTTCACAATCAACGCCAATGGCGTCATTTCAACTACCACGGCGACTTCAACGATTATTGAGAACATTAAAGACAATTCAAACTATTCTTTTTCCGTCTCCGCCGTTGATGCCGCCGGCAACCGCTCCGCCACCTCCACCCGAACTGCGGAAATTTCGACAAAACCGGTCATTATCAATGAAATCGCCTGGATGGGAACGGGGAAGAAAACGGCAAGCGACGAATGGATTGAACTGTACAACAGGACGGACTACGACATCAATCTGGCCGGCTGGACGCTGTATTCCGAGACGGATATGAAGCCATACATCGTTTTCGGGCAAGATTCAAAAAACAGAACAACGGAAAATAGCGTTATCCCCGCCAAGGGATATTACCTTATTGAAAGAACAAACGACGACACTACATCCGAAATCGCTGACTGGTACGGCTCTTTTGGAAACGGACTAAACAACAGCGGAGAAGTTCTCATCCTCTCCCACGCTTCCACGACCGTGGAAAGAATACCGAGGCGCGCCGGCTCTTACGGAGGGTGGATTGGAGGATTACCCATTAACGGAGTATATAGGACAATGGAGAGGCGCGACCCAAATCGTCCCGGATCAGAACGGTCCAACTGGGGATATAACTCCGCTTCTATCAGAAATGGCCTGTCCGCGGACGGGAAGAAAATCAACGGCACCCCGGGAAGAAGAAACAGCCTTAATTATTTGTTTCCGATTGGCTCAGAAAATGTTCATCTCACGAGGAAGAACAGTCCCTATTTCGTGGATAGTAGTCCGGATATCTTTAAGGGCGGAGCTGTTCTTTCAATTGATCCGGGAACGGTAATTAAGTTTGGAGAAAACACTGAACTAAGTTTTGAAGGAGGAGCTTCATTAATGGCTGAAGGAACGGCGGAACTCCCTATTGTCTTCACTTCTCTTTATGACAACACGGTTGGAGGAATTATGAATGAAGAACGATTACCTGAGCCTGGTGATTGGCTGGGAGTTAATATTGAAGGAGGAAATTCAGTCATTGATTATACATCTTTCAGATACGCCCTTCGCAACGGATTAGAGGTTAAAAACTTTACATCCACGTCATCAAATCCTTCTTCCATTAATAACTGGAATGATGAGATGGGAGGATTTGACAGTGATGGTAAGTTTATTTTGCAATTAATAGTTAGAATGTTTTTTCGGAAAATTTCGTAGAATTAAGGTTAAGTTAACTATCAATATCCTTTGTCACAAATGAATTTTATTTCTCTGGAAGATTAAATTTCTTGTCCGTTGAAAATATTATTTTTTGCAGACATAAAAATGTAAATTATGTTGTCGCGTTAAGGACGGCTCTTGCCGCCCTGAACGCGAGAACCACGCTTGAAAATGTTTTGTTTGAAGACAATACTACCGCTATTTATGGCAGTTCGCGTCTCCATTACAATATAAAGAATGTCACTTTCTCCGGCAATGGGGCGACGACCAGCCCGGGAGGATTATGGTGAGACAATCCACCGAAACCGGGTTTCGGTGGATTGGGATAGTTGTTCGCGAATAGACAGAAAGTTGTTATTTTGGTATTCTTGCTGTATTAAAAGTTTAAAATTGGATATTAAAATTTTATGGCGCGAATTTTAAGTGAAATAAAAATTGGAAAGAAATCTTTATCAAAATATGAAAAATTTATAAAGGCAGATTTGCGAAAAAAAATTGTCGCTGAGTCCGATGGGCTCAAGGGTATTTCAATTATCCATATCAATTCTACCGCTTGCGGCGGGGGAGTGGCGGAGCTTTTGCAAAGTCAAATTCCTCTTGAACGCGGACTGGGAATAAACAGTCACTGGCTTGTTATAAACGGCGACAAGGAGGATATGTTTTTTACCATCACCAAAAAAATCCATAATCTTTTACAGGGCGAAAAAGGAATTCTGACGGAAAATGAAAAAAAATTATACATTCGCCATAACAAAAAGGCCTTTTTGGAAATTAAGAAAATCCTCAAAAAAATAAAGCCGGATATCGTTGTCATTCACGACCCCCAACCTCTGCCACTTGTTGATGCCATTCCGCGGGGAATAAAAGTGGCTTTTCGGCTTCACATTGATGTTTCATCTCCGAACGCGAGGACACTGAATTTTATAAGACCTTTCATAACAAAGTTTGACAGATTGATTGTCAGCAATCCGCTTTACCGTCCGGAGTGGTTTCCCAAAGAAAAGACAGACATAATATATCCTGCGATTGATCCGCTCCTCCCGAAAAACAAAATTTTGCCACCCGATACCGTCCGCCGATTGGCGGAGAAACACGGCATCAATCCGGATGACGAAATCATTTCGCAAGTTTCCCGCTTTGACCCATGGAAAGACCCGGTCGGGGTGATTAAGGCGTTCAATATCGCGAGAAAAAAGATTGCCGGGCTGAAATTGATTTTAATCGGTTCGGTAGCGGACGATGACCCTGAATCAAAAGAGATTTACGCCGAAGTGAAGGATTTCAGCAAGGGCGATCCGGATATTTCTCTCATTACGGAACAAGACAACGCCCTTGTTAATGTTGTTCAGAGCATCAGCGATGTTGTCTTGCAAAAATCTCTGAGGGAGGGATTCGGGCTCACCGTTACCGAAGCGATGTGGAAAAGGAAGGCGGTGATAGGAGGGGATACGACAGGAATCGCCTCGCAGATAAAAAACGGAAAGAACGGCATCCTTGTTTCTTCGGTCAAAGAGGCGGGGGAGGCGATTATAAAGCTCATCAGTGACCCGAAGCTCGCCAAAAAACTCGGCGTCGCCGCGCATAAAACTGTCCAAGAAAAATTCCTAACTCCGACAATGGTTTTACATCATTTAAAACTCTACTCCAAACTGCTCAAGTAAAAAAACAGTTTTACTGCGGGAGCACAAATCCTATTTTTTGGCGGACATCGGACATTGTTCGGGAGGCGGATTCTTTCGCTTTTTCCGCGCCTTTCTTGAGTATCTCCGTAACGGCATCCGGATTTTTTTCAAGTTCTTTGTATTTTGCCTGAAGCGGAGCGAGTCCTTCAATGATGACTTCCGCCAAATCTTTTTTGAATTCGCCGTATCCTTTTCCCTGATACTCCTTTTCAATTTCCTCAACCGATTTTTCGGCGAACAGCGAATAAATCGCGAGCAAATTTGACACCGCCAGCTTTTTCTTCCTATCGTATCTTATTTCCGCGCCCGAGTCCGTTACCGCCACCTTGATTTTTTTGCGGATTATTTCCGGCGAATCCAAAAGGGCGATGTAATTGTTCGGATTCTCCGCTGATTTTGACATCTTGTTTTCCGGATTATCAAGCCCCATTATCCTCGCTCCGGTTTTACTAATCGTCGGTTCCGGAACAGTGAAAGTTTCCCCGAACTGCCCGTTGAACTTTTTGGCGAGTGTTCGGGTGAGCTCAATGTGCTGAAGTTGGTCTTCTCCGACAGGAACGAGATTGGTTTGGTAGAGAAGAATATCCGCCGCCATCAGCGTGGGATAGTTGAGAAGCCCAGCAAGAATTGATTTTTGTTTTTGGGATTTGTCCTTGAATTGTGTCATTCGCTGAAGCTCGCCGAGGGGGGTTATCGTGTTGAGAATCCAGCCCAACTCGGCGTGTTCGGAAATATGGGATTGAATGAACACAGTGGATTTTTCCGGACTGATTCCGACAGCGAGGTAAAGTTTCGCCACCTCCAAAATTTTCGCTCGGAGTTTTTCCGGGTCTTGAGGAACGGTGATGGCGTGTTCATCAACAATACAGAAAATGGTTTCGTAGTCTCCGGAATTTTGGAGACTGACCCATTGTTTTATCGCGCCGAAATAATTTCCGATATGTATGATTCCAGACGGCGCCACGCCACTGAATATAATTTTTTTCATGCGTTTATAATATCATAAAATCGCGCCGGGTGAAAATTGGGAAATCAATCCAGATATTTTAAACAGGGAATCGCGCGTTTTATTTTGTGTCGCGAAGAGTGATGGCGTGGTAAATTCCTGAGAGCATTATAATTCCCAAAACAAGAAACAAATATTTATAGGCGAAAAAGGTCAAGAAAACCGTGGCTATCAAAGGGGAAA
>VAPA010671244.1_pt1 | contig 32536 bp, 34 predicted proteins | sample 3395041 | NCBI WGS metagenome assembly VAPA01 (sample SAMN08290432, study PRJNA428436) | hydrothermal vent metagenome | isolation source: Deep-sea hydrothermal vent chimney | place: Indian Ocean: Southwest Indian Ridge | depth 1973 m m
CTATTGGAATATTCTCAATTCTTTCAATCGGAATACAAGTTCTCAAAATGGTCTCCTTTGCTTTCTCATGAGAAACCAAAAGTTTGAACGGTTCCATCTCCTTCACCGGTCGACCTCCCATAGCAGATGCCCAATGCTAGGTAGTATGATTTTCTTGAGTGCGGTCAACATAGCATTCTTTGATCCTGGTAAACAGAATATCACTTTGTTGCCGGCCAACCCGGCTACAGCTCTGCTATAGATTCCGGCAAGACCGATTTCTTCATGGCTCAGTCTTCTGAAATGTTCTCCAAAGCCATCTAGTTTCTTATCAAGGAGTGGCTCTACGGTATTTGCAGTTATGTCCTTCCTACCAATACCTGTACCCCCACTGGTCAGAATTACCCTGATAGAAGGGTCGTTGATATAACCAGTGATGGCCGTCCGCACTTCTCCCTCATCATTCTTCACAATATCGTATGACTTTGTGGAATGCCCCGCTGAAGCAACTATCTCCATAGCTAGCTTCCCAGACTTATCAGTTTCCTTTGTTCTTGTATCACTCACGACTAAAACTGCAAAGGTCGTTTCTATACTCTGATCTCTTCTATGTTCGTCACCCATTACAATTCGACCTTCTCTTTTCGTACAACCCGAACGTTTTCCAAGCGAGCTATTGGATACTGTCCATCGGAGTCCTTCTCAAGATATTTTGTCATGTCCCAGATGGTGAGCAGTGAAGTTGTGACACCGACAAGAGCCTCCATCTCAACTCCTGTCGAGTACGTGGCTAATACTTCGCAGGCTCCCCGTATTCTATCTTCAAGAAACTCAAAGGATACCCCAACTGAGGACAACGGAATTTGATGGCATAGAGGGATTAGCTCGGATGTCTTCTTGGCTGCAACGATTCCAGCCACCTCAGAAACCGATAGCACATTACCCTTCTTTGTTGTACCAAGACGTACTGCTTCAACAGTTTCAGGATGAAGAATCAGCTCTCCTTCAGCCCGGGAGGTTCTGAAGCTGAAAGGCTTCTTGGATATGTCCACCATCCTGACCTCAGACCGTTCTTCCGCTTCCATCTCACCGACCCAATGACTTCCTCCCTCGAAATACTCCTGTTTCCAAATGGGGACTATATCCTTTAAACGCTCAATTGCATATCTGCAGCTTTTGAACGCTTGATCTCTATGTGCAGCGCCTGCCGCAATTATTACAATGTTTTGTCCAATCTCAACGCGACCCTTTCGATGAATAATCGAAACATCAGTTGCTCCGAACTTCCGAATCGCATCGTCTCGAATTTCCTTAAGCTTCTCTACAGCCAAAGAGTCATCCGCTTCGAACTCTAACCTCTCCACAGTCTTTCCGCGGCTCATGTTTCTAACTGTGCCAAGAAAAATGACTAGAGCTCCCATCTCAGGTGTTCGTGTTTTGGAAACGACTTCATCAATAGAGAAATCTTCCTCAATTACTTCTATCAATCTCTTCACCCTTTTGCCAATATGGTTCACGTTGTGCAATTGCTGTAGTGTACGCTTGGAGAAGATCGCTATCGTTTCTGTATTCTGAAAGGTAAGACCGGACATGCACCAAATTATCCGATCGGTATAGACAAGGCTTGAGCATACCATCAGTTGTGACCCGTAGTCTGGTACAGGATCTGCAAAATTCAGCGTTATGTATAGGTTTCACAACCTCCACTCTTGCAATTCCACTCTGAGTGGGTACGGAATACTGTCGTCGGCCATGTAGTGCCCTTTGTACAATCTTGATAGCAGTATTATTGAACTGTTCCTCCAATTCTTTCAACATGAAACGGTGATTTTCTAGATTGCCTTCAGGATCAATCGGCACATCTTGGACCTCTATTAGCTGGAGAATTGTGTCTGTTGATGCAGCAAATTCCATCATCGACTGTATCTCGAGTTCATTGGATTCACGTAGAATCGTCATGTTGATCTTTACCGGTGATAAGCCAACCTCTATTGCTCTCTCTATTCCCTTTTTCACAATCAACAGGTTCTTGGAACCAGTTATCGCCTCAAACGTTGTTTGATCAAGTGAATGAAGACTGACATTGACTCTGTCTAGTCCTGAAGCCTTAAGATCTGCAGCCATCTGATGAAGATGAGAACCATTTGTTGTAAGTGAGAGATCCTCGACAATTGGGGATAGCCTGCTTATGATTTCCAACAGGTCTGAACGGAGGAGAGGTTCACCCCCAGTAAGCTTGACTCTTGTGACTCCATGAGCAGTAGCCATCCGTACGAGTCGTTCAATCTCTACCGGGGTCATCTCTGAACCTGTTGGACTTTCACCTTCAGCATGACAGAAAAAGCATGAATAATTACACCTCTGTGTGAGTGATATTCTCAAATAGTTCACAGGGCGACCAAATGTATCTGTCAGTGGCTCATGAATGCAAGATAATTCTCGCTTTCGGCCAAAGTCAGTGTTAGGTTCAACCATCGGTGTTCTCACTCTACGCTAGATAGTATCTATAACTGTTATGTTCTGTCATGCATATCGAATCGATATGCACGGGTATGCATAACACTTAATTTGTTTGTGAGAAACACATCCGAGCACACCATCAAGACCATTTCTATCAATCTGATGAATCTAAAGAAAGGTGTAACAAGGGTGTTTTGATGAAACGAGAAAGGATGCTAGGGTTTTCATTTCTGATGCTGGTTCTAATTGGTACAGGATCGGGATTTGTCTGGAATTATCTTCAATTCCATAACAAGGAAACACTAGTCATATCAACGACAACAAGCCTATTTGACACAGGCCTTCTCGACGAAATCAAGACAGTATATGAAGAAACACACCAAAATGTGCTATTGGCTTTCATCTCTGCTGGAACAGGAATTGCAATCACTCATGCCATGAACGGGGATGCTGACGCTATCCTGGTACATTCGCCTTCGCAAGAAAAGTTGTTTATGGAACAGAACTTTGGTGTAGATAGGAGAATATTCTCGTACAATTTCTTTGTGATTATAGGACCTAGTGATGATCCTGCAGGAATAATGGGATTGAACGTGACTAATGCATTGAGTCAAATCTATGTTTATGGTCGCAGTCTCAATACAAGTCTTTGGATTTCACGCGACGATAGATCTGGAACCAATACAAAAGAAATATCTCTTTGGACTCAAGCAGGAATGGATTATGATCTTATCAAAGAAGAACCATGGTTCCTTTCATCCGGGACTGGAATGGGCTCAACACTCCAAATAGCTGGTGAACTTGAACTCTATACCTTAGCTGATATTGGAACTTATCTGAATTATTACTCAAAAGGTCTAACTACACTCCAAGAGCTAGTAAGTTCGGACGCGACACTCATCAACGTCTATAGTGCGATTATAGTGAATGCTACTCAGGTGGAGGGAGTGAAATACGAGCTTGCGTCGGATTTCATTCAATGGCTAATAGACTCAGATGCTCAAGAGCTAATTGGGAGCTATGGTCAGGCAGACTATGGACAGTCTATATTCATGCCTGCGACATCTGTTTTGCAGACACAGTCACCTTCAGATATTTTCAACTGGATCAGAGATAACGCGTTCTTTGATTTCAACGGTACACTCTATGAATGTCCTCCACCATGGAGGTCAGATGGTTATACTCCCATTACACCTGTCTTGATGTTAAGAATGGAACAAATCGTGAGAGAGATTGAGAGATGACGTTGTGGACTGACCTGTTAGAGATAACTCTGCGAAGCATATTCGTATCTGGCGTAGCTGCATTGCTGGCTGCACTTATTGGAATACCTGTAGGAGTTTTAATCGGGCTAAGAAGGTTCAGGGGGCGGTCTCAAGTGAAGGGTGTGTTCAATGGTCTAATGGCAATGCCCACTGTAGCGCTGGGGCTTGTACTCTACCTGGTTTTTTCCAATGCAGGACCTTTGGGATTTCTTCAAGTGTTGTACTCACCGTTTGCAATCATCATAGGACAGGCCATTCTTGTTTTTCCATTATTAGTAAGCATCTCTAGTGAAACAGTGGAAACCATCGATCCCAGTATACGCGATCTTGCACTCACTCTGGGTGCTGATGAACGGGAAGCCTCCGTATCGGTTTTGCGAGAATCACTTGGGGGTATTGTTCTAGCAGTATCAGCTTCTTTCAGTCGAGCAATATCAGAACTTGGCATTGCGTTGATGTTGGGCGGCAACATTGAGGGACTGACAAGAGTGCTCACATCTTCAATTGCCCTCGAAACAACAAGAGGTGAGATCTTACTTGGACTTGGATTAACTGTAATCCTATTGTCTTTGATGATAATTTTCAATATCCTTCTCAGGATGGCTGAGAAACGGTTGAGGTGGTGGCTTTGGGAATAATTACAACAGAGGATGTCCATGTGCATCTTGATACTTCACACGCTCTTAGAGGGCTCAATATAGATGTGAATCAGAGTGAAATCCTTTCAATTGTTGGTCCCAATGGTTCTGGTAAGACGACGTTGCTAAAGTTATTGGGTGGTCTCTTAAGACCAACATCCGGCGAGCTCAGGTTCAAAGGGCAGGTCATAACTAATGAGAACAGAGAAACGCTTCGGAAGAAGGCAACCGTGGTCTTTCAGAAACCAGTACATTTCGGGACTTCAGTTTTCAAGAACATAGCATACGGACTCCGAATCAGAGGGATAGATGAAGATGAAATTACTGAACGCGTCGAAAAGACCCTATCAATTGTAGATCTGGACGATTTTGGTGAGAAACTTGCTCGGAATCTTTCAGGGGGTGAGCAAAGGAGAGTGTCGATAGCCCGAGCAATTGTGCTTAGACCGGAGATTCTTCTCCTTGATGAACCTACGGCAGATCTTGACATTGACAGTACTAGAATTGTTGAAGATGTCCTCAAGAAGCTCAACAGAGAAAACAATACCACCATTATTGTATCCACTCATAATTTATTCCAAGCCGAATCTGTTGCTCATCGAACAGCAATTATCGACAGAGGACAAATTCAGATGATTGGAAGAGCCAGCGCGATGCTTGGGTTCGAACTTGACAAAATGAAAGATGAAGGACTTGTGCTCAACACGTTCAAAGGAAAAGCGACTTGGCTCAACAAGAGCACTCATTGGAGAGGTCTTCTGAGAATCGAACTCGCAGATGGTGTATTTGTAGAAGCAATAGGAACACAAGAGGGGGATGTGACCATTTGGATACCCCCGCAAGACGTGATTATTTCGAAAAGGACAATTCTATCCAGTGCGAGAAATACTCTCAAGGGAAGAGTATTGAAAGTGGAAGAAGTCAACTCAACTACGTTGCTCACAGTAGACGTTGGAGTTGAGATTGTGGCTCAAATAACTAGGAATTCATTGAAAGACTTCGACATCAAGATTGGAGATTCTGTCTATGTCACATTCAAAGCTTCTTCAGTCTCGGTCTATTAAACAGATGTCGAGAGAAAGAAGATACACACAAAGAGTGCGGATTCTCTGTTCACTTGACCTCTGCAGTTTTTGTATTTCATCAACCAAGGAGTCCAGCTATTAGCGATTCAACAGAAGCAACCTTGATATTGGATTTGATAAAGTTGGCTCCATCTTGTAAATTTCTCAGACAAAACGGACAGGATGTTGTAAGAATGGTTGCCCCACTCGCCTCAGCTTCACGAACTCTGTCAGCAGCGATAGATATTGCATCTTCACTTCTACCAGATCTAAATCCGCCACCTGCACCACAACATTTTGCAAACTTCCGGCTCCATTCCATCTCGACTAACTCAACTCCGGGTATCGATTTCAGTACATTTCTGGGTTCATCAAAGATTCCAGAATGTCTTCCAAGGTGGCATGGATCATGATAGGTCAATTTTGTGGTTAGTGATGCAAGCTTGAGTTTACCACTTTTTATTATCTCTTCTAGCAAAACTAATGTATGCGTAACCCTGAACCTTGGCGTTTCGTCTAATAGATTCTGATAATCATGAGAGAGCATCCTATAACATCCTGCACAGGATACTAGAATATTGTCTGAATCCGTTTTCTTAAAGAGCTCATTGACTCTCTTAGCTTGCATGCGAGCCTGGGATTCATCACCTACCCTATATGCAGGAGATCCACAACAAATTGGGTCAGCTAGTATTCTGAAACTTACTTCCGCTGCTCTAAGAACCTTAAGCAGAAAGGTGATGTCCTCTCTATCCCTGTAAATCTGCGTGCACCCTAAAAAGAGTGCATAATTGGCTGTGTTCAGTTTCGATTCAGGTAGAGAGTGCAAGTATTGTGAACCCTCATCTTCATCAGCAGAATATGGATTACCACTTTCTCGCGTTCTTGTGCTGATTTTCATATAGCCCTCCGGGATGGTTATGCCAAGGTCGTAGAGAACTGTCTTCATCTCATGAATGGCTTCACTTTGATTATATCCGCAAGCGACATCACACAGACCACAGCTTGTGCATGCGAATATTCTTTCAGCCACTACTTCGTCTGGTTGTAAGCTCCCCTTCAGCATGTGATAGAGAATGGTCATTTTTCCTTTTGCAGAATAGCTATCCAGTTTCAGCTGACTGTAAGCAGGACAATTTTCACGACAAAAACCACAACGAACATGCATACATGCACGAGCCCAATCTTCGAATCGCTCAAGTCGATTCATTATGAACTGAACCCCCTGTTGCCTCGATTTAAGATGTTTTTTGGATCCATCATAGTCTTCAAGCTTGTAAGAAGGTCCCAAGCAGAGCCCAGTTGTTCTTGAACCCAAGGTGATGAACGAAGCCCAAGGCCATTTGCATCTGAAAGACTTCCACCCATTGCTAAAGCTCGTTCATACATTCGTTTTTTGAATTGAAACCACTTATCGACCTCACCCTGAATTCGTGTATCAATTGGAACACTGAAGTAGATACAGAATGGAATTGGTCCTCTAGGTCCAGCCACAATAAAAGCTCCAAAATCAATATCAACCCATCCAAACTCTTTCTTCAAATCATCACAGAAGTCACTATATTCTTGGAATTTACTGAGGGGAACACAGGCATCTACTAAATCTGGCTCATATTCAGTATGTGATAGCGCAAAATCGCTCTGGTCAAATGTGTCTTTCCCGATATTGATGGAATTCCACCAAGATTCTGTAACGTTTGTTGGAAGTTTTCTTCCACCTTGTTCTTCTGAGCACCTCGAAATGACTTCGAGAGTTGTTTCCACCATTTCAGTACAACCAGATGCTCCAAAGAGGATTGCCATCGACACCTCTTCAGGAATTGGAGTTTTCGCTCGTTCCATGTACTGAACAAGAGATCTTCGGTCAAAAAGAAAGACAGTTTCTGGCCAGCATCCAGCTGCATGAGCACTCTTACACGCTTCAATTGCTGTAGTTATATCAGGAAAACCAAAGCTCACTCTTGCTCGCATAGGAGGTTTGGGGTATACCTTGAGCGTTGCTTCAGTGATGATTCCCAAAGTACCTTCTGCACCAAGAAAGAGGTTCAATAGATTATGCGTTGGTAACGAGAGATAGCTCTTGCCGCCTATTCTTATTCTCTGACCACTGGCAAGAATCACTTCTAGTGCAAGAACCTGGTCATACGCATAACCATACTTGGCAGTATAGATACTAATACCCATGCAACTCAATGCGCCCCCAACTGTGGAAGAAAGGCTACTCTCTGGATGATGTGCAAAGAATACACCATGATCAAGAGCCGCATTGAATACAGTTTCAATGGTTGTGCCAGCTTGAGCTGTAATAGTCAGGTTTTCAGTATCAACATTCAGAACTTGATTCAGTCTCTTCATGTCAAGAACAATCCCATGTTCCACTGCTAAGGGATTACCTGACATACTCGTTCCACCACCCCACGTATAGATTGGCACGTTCATCTTGTTAGCAAGCTTTACTACTCTTTCAACCTCTTCAGATGTTCCGGGTTTGACAATGATATCTGGAGTGTAATCATCCGCAATTCCTTCGATTGAGTAGTCCTTTGAATACACTAATCGGTCACATAACTCACTACTCACATACTTTTTACCAACAACTACAATCAATGCTTTCTCTAGTTCCACAAAATCTGGCATGAGTATCAAATCCGGAGTTTTCTACGAAAGGGAGTGAATGGTCTAATATTTCTACTGAATTGGCTTGCTAGTTTACAAAATGAAAAGGTGTTTCAGCGTAACAAGTACAGGGTTCAAACTGAAAGTACTTTAACCAGAGAACAACGGCCCGTGCTATCTAGGACTGTCACTAATCTTGTCAGAAGAGAATCGAGAACTGGTTGAGGAGAATGAACCAAATTCGAAACATGAGGGAAGTCTAGGCACCGTTCTTAATCTCTCTCTAGTGACATTGCTAGTCCTTCTTGGTTTGAGCATGGTTTCTCCAATTCTTCCCACCTACGCTGAGAGCTTTCAAGTTTCGTATACTCTCGTAGGCTTCGTAGTTTCATCTTTTGCTGTAACAAGAATGATACTCGATATGCCTGCAGGTCTTCTCTCGAGGAAATTTGATAAAAAGAAAATTATGATCTCAGGCTTAGTTATCCTCTCGGTTTCATCCGTTGTAGCCGGTTTTGCTCCGGATTATATTACATTAGTAATTGCTCGAATGATAGAGGGTGCGGGCTCAGCTCTATACGTCACCACAGCCACAGTGTACCTAGCTCAGATATCTGGAAAGGAGAAAAGGGGGCAGTGGATGAGTCTGTACATGGGGATGCTACTTCTCGGAGCCATCTTCGGACCTACTTTTGGAGGTCTCATTGCTGACACATATGGAATCCGTGCGCCCTTTTTCGCTTACGCAATAATCACAGGTTTGGCTGTGATTCCAACATTGATTCTACCAAAATTGACCAATACTGGAAACATATCTTCTCCTCTTAAGCTAAGGGAAATCCTGCATGACATGCGACAAGTTCTATCCAACCCCTCGTTTCTTCTGGTAACATTCACTGTCTTCACAACATTCTTTCTGCGAACTGGTATAAGGACCACACTAGTGCCTCTTTTCGCAGCTAACAATCTAGGGTTGGATTCAAGCTCCATTGGTCTGATCCTTACAATAGGAGGAATAACAACCGCATTTACAATTGTACCCATGGGCGGCATTTCAGATAGAATCGGAAGAAAGACTCCTCTTGCATTATGTCTTATTTTGACAGCTGGTATCATATTACTAATTCCCTTTTCCATGGACTTGCTAACTCTTTCAATAGCCGTTGCAATATATGGAGCAGTCATTGGTTTGTCGGGACCAAGTGCGGCTTATGTGACAGATGTATCACCGCAAGACAAACTAGAGATATCAATGGGCCTCTATCGTATGATCAGTGATTTTGGATTTGTAGTTGGACCTCTTTTGCTTGGCTTCCTAGCAGACGTAACAGCTACCCCTGTTGTTGGAGAATCACATTCTGGTCTAATTGGGATACTTCCATTTTTGGTGGCGTCAATTATTCTCATAGTTGCCTTCTTTGTCCTTCTAAGAGCTGATGATCCAGTGAGAGATAGAATCCAAAATAGAACGACGTAATGGAAAAGATTCTTGATTCTCAAAGGGAGAGTTTCCTATTCACGCGACCTCGTCAGCCTAGTCCTTCTTACCAATTTTGAAGACAAATGGACGGATAAAGCATCTCACTCATCAATGTTTGACTACATGGATAACTCCATTCTGATTGATTACCTTAGCTTGGTTCCTGTTTTCTAAGATTCTAAGAATATCATGACTTTCAGCCAAGGCTAAGACGAGTGAATTCGTATCATAATCTCCATAGAGTGTTCTTGACAGCTCGTACGCAGTTTGAGGATTACTAGTAAGTGAGTCTGCAGCTTTTTGGAATTTATCGTCATATTCAGTCCGTAAGGCTGCAATTCTTGACTTAATGTCAAATATTGGATTTCTGTGACCAGGTAAGGCAATATAATCTTCTCTTGATGCGATACAATTCAAAGATTCAAGGTAGGTCAACATACCTATTCCTTCAGTGTCAAATGATATACTTGGGTTTGAACTGATGTCTCCCAAAATATGATCTCCACTGAAAATGACCTGCTTTTCATCACACACGTAGCATACTGACCCAGATGAATGGCCAGGAACCCAAACTGCAGTAATTTCACCAATACCTGTTTTAAAACAATCTTTATCCTTGAAAGTACGGGCTGTTGGAACTGACTCTCTTATCGACAGGTAATAATCAATGAGTCTTTTTGGATCCAGTTTTCGGGCTTCATTCTTTGGAACACCAGAAGTTTCTATTAGCCTCACAAAGGTTTCCATGTATAGCTCTGCATGTTCTTCATAATTGATTAACGCATTAGCATCCCTATTGTGAATCCATACTTCTGTAGGACTACCATGAATTCGTTCTCGTTCTCTAACAAATTGTGCAGCTAGACCTATGTGATCAAGATGACCGTGTGTAATGAGAATCTGCTCAACGTCCGACATATCAGTAGCAAGTTTCAGAAGTGCCTGTTGGATTATTGTCAGACTTTCAGCTGTCTTTGGACCAGTATCAATCAGTGTGAGCGGTGAACCCTCAATCAGGTAGCAATTCATACTTCCTACTGGGAATGGTGTGGGTATCTCAATTCTAGATACTCCATCGATTGGGCTTGTCATGGATATTTAGACCAGTTGAGATAGTGTCTGTATTGACAATATAAAGAGGGTTGTTCAAATAAATCAATTATCCGAAATGGAATGACAAATTCGCTTTCTCTCATGTATGATAAAAAATGAAAGGGTGCTCATCAATGTGGGTTAGGGAAAGGTTCCATTAGCCAACCCCGTCCGTTAGCCTCTACTTCTTTCAAATCTCTATTTTTTAAGTTGAAACCTGCATTGGTAGGTGTTCTTTCAGTCTATGGAGTTTTTGCAGGGAATACAGGTGTCACAGTTGGTCTTTGATTTTTGGAGGATTAATACTGTATCTGATTTCTCTATTACATTCTTCATTGCAGGAGTTATTGAGATTGCAGCTCTAGCAATCATAATCATACTCATTAGGACATCCTTTCAATAACCTACAGTGGGAGCTGAAACAGTTGGACAAGGAATCTATTATGGATGGAGTGTTCAACGCGCTCTCACATAATATCAGAAGACGGATTATCATTATGATAGGTAATCATGGTTCTGTTTCCTATACCGATATGACTAGCCTAGAACTTGAACCAGGAACGCTCTATTTTCATCTGGACATCCTAACAAAGTCTGATAATCCCTTGGTAGAAAGAACAGGAAACAAAAGGTATACACTCACTGAGCTGGGACATGCCACGTATGGACTGATTCTAGAAGGAGAAGATCAGATACAGTGGACATCAACTGAACGAGCTGACGCTAGATGGTCAAGCGCCATCGTATCAAATGCGCTGGGCATGTCACCCATCATAAGGCGAATTCAAGCAGACCCGTGGCGTTTTTGGCTAGAGATTCTTCTCTTTCTTGGATGTTATGGCTATCTGGCATCTAGAGTGGATCTACTGCCCGTGTTTTTGTTTTTCATTGAGGGTACATTCGATCTGGGAATCTCGATTTTGGCTGCTTTCTCTGCTTGGTTAGTGACCTTTCTTTTAATTGAACTGCTCTCAATTCCAATTCTTGGGAAACGCGAATTTTCCCGTGGACTCTTAATGACTGTGCCTATCTCATTTATTCCAAACGTCGTAGTTGAGCTTCTGTGGTTCTTCATACCTGCAACAGAATTCTTGGTTGGATGGTCACTAACTATCGTTCTGACACTTGCTATAGCTTGGAGCACCTACATTCTCACTGTTGCAGTGGCAAGAGCAAAGACTGTGAGGCTCTCTCGAGCTGCGATTGTCACACTCCTGGTTACAAATACGAACCTCTTCCTACTAGCCATTCTAAATGTGGTTTTTCTAACATAGAAACATGAAACCTGTTGGTCATTCATTTCTTATGTCACTCGAAACCACTTCGAGAGTTCTCGAAGTCGTATTTCCACAAATGTTGAATGGAAAGATTATATACCTATTTGATATAATAATACTCGTGGTTGTATGAACACGAATCAAAATCAACTGATTGCCGCGCCTACCACCGTTTTGGTGCCATATGTGGTTGCTCAGGGAAACATGACCGGGTATCAATACACCACAAACAAAACACAATGGAAAGTGATATGAAATGAAGAAAAAAATAAGCGGGATAATTCTCGTAGTAATAGTAGCAGCATTAGCGCTAGCACCTATCGCAATATATGGTACTGAAGTTAATGTCGCTCAGGTCAGTTTTGTTCTCTCAGTGGAAAGTTCTCTTCCTACTGCAAGTCTTGCTGATTTGGACTCCCTCCAGATACCACCAGTATTTATAGCAGGTCTGAGTAATGTTTCGATTGATGTAAGCTCAATGAATCCTTACGATTATGCCTTGGCTCGAAACACGGCTAGAACTCAAGTAGTTGGTGAAGAGGATGGTGGAAATGGGGCACTCGTAGAGATAACCATTACATTCAATTTGACCACACCGGACGGCGAGAGTCTAATATTCGAGCTCACACCAGGGAGTAGTCTATCAACAGGTGATAGTAATGTCGCCATACTTCTAGGTCCAGAAGATGGAATCTCAACCACGGGTGAGTTTCATCTAAGCATTACGATAACAATAGTGGTCACTCCTCCTGGATTTGACACCCCTGTTGTTGATTTCAGTCTGGATCCAGTCAATATGACATTTACTGTACCAACTGAGGGCTAATGAATATCTCAAGGTGATAGTATGAGGATAGAGAAGCAAACACAACTAATTGCAGCACTTGCCGCTTTGGTTCTGTTTGCTTCAATGCCATATGTAACTGCTCAGGGAAGCGGAATCGAGTATCAATATGCCTTAGGCATGGTGAATCTTACCACCGATGACATCGGTGTCAGGGTTTCAGCCTTCAATCAAGTCCCTCATTTCCACTGGTGGAATGCCAGTGTACCCGGGACTGACTACCATGTGATGTTCCTGAAGCTGTTCGAGGCGAATGACATAGATGATGATGGAGCCTTCAATCCGGAAACCGACAGAATTGTCGGAGTTCCGTACCTGCTACCATCAAGCAACTGGAACTTCAGTGGCTTTGATGTGGTTGAGCAGGACTCAGTCGCATCCGAAGTCCACTTTAACTTCACAGTGACTGAAACATACATTCCTGATATATCCGGGCTTCCAATAGAAATGCCAGTTTCATTCGATGTGACAATCCAGATCCGGGTGCACATAGACGTGGCGAATCCGCAGGAGATGAAGTTTGACGTGATCATCTCTGGATGGACTTGGGCTCACGAGGACTCGATTCTAGTGTTCCAGTTCACTGTGACTGAAAGTACTCACGGTGCAGATCAAGGCACCATCGCGCCAAGTGGTTTCTCTCATGAGGGCAGCCGGTTCAACTTTGGTGAGGGTTACATGGAGTATGTTGAGTATGCTCAAGCCGGAGAATCAATGGTTCAAGTGCAGGGCACCCATGGTCAAGGAACCGGGGAAGAGAGTGGTAAGTCGATTTACTTAGCGTTCGAGTATTTTGGTGATGAAACTCTCGAATATGACCCAATCATAGGCATAATCCCTATTGCAGACAGTTTTGGTATTGACTATAACCAATTACTACTCATGGTTGGCGGCGTGAGCATTGTCAGCTTGGTAATTCTTGCGGCCAGGATGAAACGCTAATACTAAGCAACAAACATTTGGATCAGGACTATCTGATTTTTCAGAGTCCTGATACCTTTTCTTTTAGCAATATTAGTTACAAGTTTATAGAGAAGATTCACTTTGTCTTGAATGCATCCTACCAATCCTTGGTATTGTAATTCCAACAGCGATTACTTGGGTTCCTCTTCCTATGTATGCGCTAAGTGAGTTGCTAGCAGCTACAGTTGGTTCAGAAATCATCAGCATCATTAGTGGATTTGGTTTGTTTCAATATACAGAGCATTAACTGATTGTAATATCAGATTCAAAATGAGGAAAGTGATTAACAATGCACGATTAGGGGAAAGGTTTCTGAATACCCAACCCCGTCAGCCTCGTACTTCTTACCAGTTTGAAAACTGTCTAGTCAAGCCACTTGTACCGTTCATTGTAAGTTGTACAATCTTGAACACCAGAGTGAAGTACTCCCAGGGAACGGTACTGGGCGGACTCTGTGAGGTCTAATATGTGTCAGGTCTACCTCAGACTCATGTTACCTGACCCTGGTATATAAAGACCTACAGATTCTCTCAGATGTTCATTTGAGAGAAGTCCAACTTTGCCCAAGTTTTGGGCAACTGTTTCCTACCCTTTACTTCTATGGATTATTTCTGTTACCTTGACTTCATGCTCGACAACAAAGTAAATTGCTCGATAGTCACCAATCCGTAATCTGTATAGAGGTGGCTCATCCCGAGTCACAAGTTTCTTGATGTCTGAACCAGATCTCCTTCTGAAGGGGTCATCCTCAAGCTTCGCTAATGTATCTTTGACTCTCTTCTTATGGTGTGCGTTCAGTAGACTCAGTTGAGAAACTGCAGTCTGGGAGAGCAGGACTTTATACTTGGTCAATTGAAACGAACTCCTCATCTTCTAGAATTCGTTTCTGCCTATTAGCGAATTCGACTTGTTCAGCAACCTGGAGGAGCCGTCGAATCAACTCGTCATAGGTTTCTCCTTTCTGACCATATCTCTTCAAGAGATCGCGAGTTTCTTTGGTTAGCGGAATAGTGGTTGTTTCGCCCATGTCTATCATGGCTTATAACTTTGATAGTTGTTTATAATCTCATTGGATGTGATCCTAGTGTGAGGGCTTAGGAGAAGTAGATAGTCCACTCATTCTGGATTGTCTTTGTAAAAGAGAAAGGGTGCTCAACAGTGAAAGGCTAGGGAAAGGTCCCATTACCAACCCCGCCCGTAAGGCCTGTACCTCTTTCGCAATCCCGGAGGACTGCAAAACAAGCTGCTTCTACCTCTAAGAAGTAGAAATCTTAGGAGGTGATTGATGGAAGATGAGAATGACTCTCAACTTCTTCCTTCCGATACTTCTGTTACGGATCCTTGTCTTTCTTAATCTTGACATAAGAGTTTGCCAAGACAGCTGAAACACTCCCTGCCATCGCAATCATTGCCCATACTGGATGGAGCAATCCTGTCATGGCTAACGGTACACCAATTCCATTGAACACAAACGCAAGTAGAACATTCTGCAATGTCTTCGTATAACTAGACCTACAGACATTATAAGCATCAATCACACCCCTCAAGCGGTCACCCACAATCACGATATCAGCGGACTCAATCGCAATATCACTTCCCGCACCAATTGCAATTCCAATATCTGACTGCATTAGTGCAGGTGCGTCATTTATACCATCTCCAACCATAGCAACTTTCTGCCCCTGCGCCTGAATCTTCCTAATCATAGCTGATTTCTCTTGCGGCAGTACACCTGCATGAACCTCTATGATGCCCAACTCATCTGCTATCGCATGAGCAGTGCGTTCATTGTCCCCTGTAATCATGATTGGCTCAAGACCTTCTGCCCTTAATTCTGCAACCACTTCCTTTGCATCCTCTTTGAGCAGGTCTCCTATTGCAATCATTCCAGCCAATACTGCGTTGACACTCACAGCTACCACTGTCAAACCCTCTCCCTGCATCTGCTCTAGCCTCTCGGGGAACTCGCCCTCTCTCACTTCATTCTCCTTTAGGAACTCTGGACTGCCCACAAGCGTGATTACCTTTTTCACACGGCCAAGAACACCCTTTCCCGGGAGAGCATGGAAATCATCAACGCTTTCAATTCGTACATCATTTTGTAGAGCCCGTTCTACTACGGCACGAGCCAATGGATGCTCGGAATTGACCTCTAAACTGGCCGCATATGAGAGAACTTCTGAATCACTGAACCCATTAATGGCTACAATGTCAATAACACTGGGTCTTCCCTTTGTGAGTGTACCAGTCTTGTCGAAAACAACTCTTTCAACATCCTTGAATGTCTGAAAAGCCTCTCCTGAACGAATTAGCACACCTCTTTGAGCGGCGATTCCACTCCCTCGAATCAGAGCCAGTGGCGTTGCCATCCCTATAGCACAAGGATAGCCCATCACTAGAACAGCTAAAGCTGTGAAGACTCCGACTTTGAGATTTGGCTCCCCAAGGAGCAACCAAGCACCTAAGGTCCAAAAAGCAAATGCAATAATCGCTGCTAATAGCACTCCTCGAACGAAGTACTTCAGTATACGATCCACTAGCATGACAATATCAGGCTTTAGAGCCCTTGCCTCTCTGATGTGCACCGCAATCTGCTGGAGAAATGATTCTTCTCCCACTTTTGTCACTTCAATGATGAGGAATCCTCTCTGGTTAAGTGAGCCTCCAATGACATCATCGCCTCGTTCTTTTGGGACAGGAATCGGTTCACCTGAGATGAGGCTCTCGTCAACAGCTGAAGCACCGTTTCTTACAATTCCGTCAACAGGGATGCTCTCACCGGGTAACACCTTGACAAGATCACCCCTTTCCACATTCTCAATTGGAATCTCGGTTTCACTCTCGTCAGTTCTAATGAGTCTGACAGTTGCAGGTTGCAGGTCCATGAGCTTCTTGATTGCCTGAGATGAACGAGTACGAACAAGGAGGGATACATAGCCAGAGAGGACATGATATGAGGTCACGAATACTGACACGGCAAAGAAGTCCATCACGGGCCATAGTTGGATAAAGATGCCAATTATCCCTCCCAGCATCCCTCCAAAGGCAGCAAACTCTAGCAACACATGCTGATTCAGTATTCCTCTGCTCAGAGATGCTCCAGCCAGGCGTTTTATGTACAGCCCTGGACCAAACATTGTCAGAACTGCCAGAGAGAACATAATACTGAATCCAAATGTAATAGAATAGCCAGTCCACATCAGTAACATCATAATGGCTGCGAAGATTGTCAGAACACCAGCAACAATAAGCCGCTTCTTTTCTTGAATAAGCTCTGCTTCATCTTCCTCAAAGCTGCGTACTTTGTTAGGATCTCGAATGGAGAACCCAATGCTTCGCAGAGTATCTTTGATGGCTACAGGAGTCTGGAGTTCGGGGTCATACTCTATAAGAGCCTCTTCATGACTCAAACTCACAGCCACATAACTGACTCCCTCCATTCTCGAAACTGCCTGTCTAACAGTTTCTGTGCAGAACGAACACTGAAGCCCTCCAATCTTGACCAACAACTTATCATTAACAAGTTGTATATTGGACTCTTCTACCAATATTGATATTCCACCTCTATTCTACTCGCTCTATCTATCCTGAGAAACAGGTGATGCAGGAAAACCCATCTTCTCTAAAACCTCTATAATTCTATCAAGATCAATCTGATTCGAATCATAACTCACAATTACTTCTTGTGTTGTCTGACTTGCTTCTACAGCTAAAACTCCTAATAGAGTGTTCAATACACTCTTGATTCTTTTTTCGCAACTTGTACAATGCATTGCATTTCGCTGAACAATAATCTTGGTTCGGTGGATGTCGGTCATCGCGTGCGTGTTTCCGGATGGGTGTATATCTATTCTCAAGGCCAGTATATCGCACTAAGTCATATTCGCTAAAAAGAGCTCTGGTAATCAGCATTAGAGATTAATTCAAAGCAAAATGAAAGGGTCATGTACAGCTGCCATAAACGTGGACAAACCGAAACATCTCTTAGATGGATATTGGATGACCAATACAGTTTGTAGGTCCTACAATCGTGAACACAAGAGTAAATGAATGCTGATACCGTTCACTTTTAGTTGAACATACTTGGACACCAGAGTGCTGTCTACCCAGGAACGGTTATGAAAGAAGGTTCACATAGTCAGGCCACAGGACAAAAGGTCGATAGTGCCATGCAGAGTTCTACTGCGTCCAAGGAACGTGACCCGGAACGACTGACGGAACAACCATTTGTGCCCTAGAGCACGTATTGAAACATGTCACCGAGAGTCGTCCCTGTCCTGAATATATTCAGTAGGTCAATACTATGAGTTTAATGAAACCACTAAAATATTGCGGAATCGATGTGAGTAAATCGTTTCTGGTCTGTGCAGCCATTGGCGACCTGGATCCTCATCACAACCAGTATCTTCCCGGTCAAGCAAAGGATATTGGTATCATCAATGATGAGCCTCTTGTTGTACGAACCTTCGACAACAGCTGGACCGGTGTGATCACCATGACCCACTGGCTCAGTTCTGTAGGGGTCTCTGTGGCTGTCATGGAGTCCACAGGTTCATACTGGTATGGTGCATATAGTGCTCTCGAACAGAAGGGGGTCCAACCACTTCTTGCTAATCCCACTCAGGTCAAGAATGTTTCAGTTCACAAGACCGACTATCGTGACAGTGTGTGGTTAGCAGTCCTCTTGAGAGCCGGGTTCATCATCCCCTCCTATGTTCCAGCTGGCTTGTTGAAGGAGTTGAGGGATCTCACTCGGATGCGGACCCGGATTGTCAAGGACAAGACACGATTGAAGAACCGGTGTCACAGTATTCTTGACTCGATGCTGGTGAAGCTGGGTCTCAGTGATGTCTTTGGAAAAAAAGGGCGTCACACACTACTCAGGGCCTTGAATGGTGACTATGATGGACTGACTGAAGACCAGCGCACAGCATTCGGTACTATGTCCGAGGCTCAAGGGATGATGGTGATAGACCTGATGTCCGAGGTCAGTCATCTGGAAGAACGGGTGACGAGATATGAGGGTGCCATTGCACGAGTAGTGGAGAAGTTCAAGGAGGTGAAGGGTGACAAGACATTCCAGTTGTTGACAACGATACCTGGAGTGCGGGTCATCTATGCAGCGACCATAATGTGTGAGATTGGGGACATAGGTCGATTTGCCACACCGGAGAAGTTGTCGTCATATGCAGGACTGGCACCCCGAGTGGTCCAGTCTGGAAAGAAAGACACAACAGGAAAGACTGGGCACATGTGTAACAGACACCTTCGAACGGCAATGTTCATGGTGGCGCAGACCAGTGTCCGATTCGGACCACCCCGACTAAGGCGGTTCCACGAGCTGAAGAGGAGAAAGAAGGGAGACTACAGAAAGGCAACAATAGCTCTGGCTCGGAAGTTGATGGGAGTCATGTGGAGGATGTTGAAGGATGGAATACCATTTGACATGGCGTATGACAGAGAACAGGAAAAGAGGAAAGAGAGGAGAGTGAGAGGTAGTCTGAAGAGGCTGAAGAAGATGGAGAATGAATACGGTCCAGAGATGGTGTACAGCGCCCTTCAAGAGTACATGAAGTTCAAGAAAGGGGAGGTTCAAAACGATCCTGTTACCTCAAAATTGCCTTCATAGAAACGGCACTGGGCTTGACTCCGTGAGGCCAGAGTTCATGCCAAGGCAACCTCATGACACTGTTCTCGACCTGGCTATTTATCACCTGTCCAACTCTGTCCAAGTTTTCAGTAGCTGTTGACAACCTTGAGCACACATCACTCACAATCCTCATTGGTCAAAGTCAATGGTACAATTGTATATGCCACCTGTCGGAGGCCTCTCATTGCTCGAATCCTGCTTATGAAATCAAGGATTCTCGTGGCCGGTCCTTCAGTAATGAAGATGTCAAGACAACAAATCTTGCCAAGATGAAAATGCAGATTGCCCGATACAATGTCATCATGTTCATGTCTGATGCGCATTAATCGTTCGTCTATATTATGTAGCTTGTGGTCCGAGATAATCGTTATTGTAGAAGTGACATCACCCTCTTCGAATCTACTCAGTTCGAACTCGGATATTGAACTTCGAATAGCATCCCTGATAGTCTCCGACCGACTTGAGAATCCTCGCATCTCCATTATATTGTCCAATTTCTTTAACAGGTCACTTGTGAGTGAAATACTTACGATAGGCATACAATCATCTTACTAAGAAAAGATGCTGGAATTAATAAGAATTACTAAAGACTGTGGTTTTTCTAGCACTATTATAATAAAGCAGTGAATTGAACTCTTTTAGCAGTGATATCATTTGCTAGATAATGACAAATCACCGCATAAACATAATGAAGGGCAGACACCTTACTGCACTTCATGTGAAGTGGACTACTCAGAAGAGGTCACACCTGTAAGACAAGACAAGAGAATCATCCTGATAGCAATAACAACCTTACTTCTCACAACGGGGTTGATCCTCGAACTGGTCATTGGCATGCTGGTGCCAGCTGAACTAGTCTTCATGATTACAGCCGCTATAGCAGGATTCAGTATAGCCAAGACAGGATTGCACGCACTCATCTATCAAAAACAACTAAACATCAATCTTCTTGTGACCATCGCATCGGTGGGTAGCTTCCTTATTGGCCATGGAGAAGAGGGAGCTGCAGTGGTGTTTCTTTTCTATGTGGCAGAGTTTCTTGAGGACCACTCCAGTGATCGGGCAAGAAATTCCATCGCAGAACTCCTTAAGCTCGCACCTGAGATTGCAGTTGTAAAGCTGAATGGGGAGGAAAAGACCCTACATGTTCATGATGTCGAGGTCGATAATATCTTCATCATAAGGCCTGGAGAGAGAGTTCCCCTCGATGGAGTTGTTGTGAGTGGGATATCAACCCTGAACCAAGCTCCCATCACTGGCGAGTCAACACCTGTGAGCAAGGGGATAGGTGATGAAGTATACGCTGGTACAATCAATAATGAAGGATATCTAGAGGTTGTCGTGACTAGACTGTCGAGTGAAACTGTTCTCTCAAAGATTGTCAAGCTGGTTGAAGAGTCTCAGAAGGCAAGGTCATCCACAGAGAAGTTCATCGATAAGTTCGCAAAGTACTATACACCTTTAGTCTTGACACTGGCAGTAGTGGTGGCTACTGTCCCAACGTTGATTTTCGGATTATCAGCTGAGGAGTGGATCTATAGGGCACTGGTCTTGCTGGTCGTGTCTTGCCCATGCGCTATGGTCATCTCGACCCCTGTAGCCATGGTTTCTGGGATTACTAGTGGAGCAAGGAATGGAGTTCTCATTAAGGGAAGCACCTACGTGGAAGAGGTCAGCCGTGTGAAGGTGTTTGCCTTCGATAAGACCGGGACACTGACTGAAGGAAGGCTTGCGGTGACTGATGTGGTCCCATTTGGTGATTCTCTCGAAGACGTATTGGGAGTCGCAGCCTCTCTTGAATCGATGTCAGAACATCCAATCGCAAAGGCCATTGTTGTGATGGCTCAAGAGGAAGGAATAAAACTGAAACAAGTCGAGAACTTTTCTGCAGTCAGAGGTAAGGGTGTTGTGGGCACCATTGATGGAAAACAGTTCTTTGTGGGCAATAGAACTCTCTCTGGAAACAAATCTGTTTCGTTTCCTGAGAAACAAGCCCAAGAGCTTGAGAATGAGGGAAAGACGGTCATTCTCGTGGGCGGCGAGAAAGGTGTCATGGGGCTAATTGCGCTGGGTGACAGAGTAAGGTCTACTTCAGTAAGTATGATATCTGAACTTAGAAGGAGGGGAATAAGAACAGTCATGCTCACTGGTGATAATCAGAGAACTGCACATGCGATTGCACAACAGACTAACATAGATGAGTATCGAGCAGAGCTCTTGCCCCAGGATAAAGTGACTATGGTTCAAACACTGTCCAATTCGTATGGATCTGTGGCGATGGTAGGTGATGGGGTCAATGATGCTCCTGCTCTGGCTAAGGCCAATGTGGGCATCGCAATGGGAGCAATTGGCAGTGATGTGGCACTTGAGACTGCGGATATAGTCCTCATGCATGATGATGTTTCCAAGATTCCGTATCTCATCAACCTGAGCAGGAAGACAATGGGAATTGTGAAGCAGAACACAATAGCGTCAATCGTGCTGAAACTCTCACTTGCCATTCTTGTGTTTCCAGGACTCATAACCCTCTGGCTTGCGGTCGCAATTGGTGACATGGGCCTTACATTGGCAGTAATCGCAAACGCTATGCGTATATCTACAGTGAGTATAGGAGTAGAAGAAACTCGGACTCGACTCTCGATTTAGAATGATATGACAATGAGGTGATACCAGTATGCTGTTCTACACGACCTTGGGAATCCTCATAGTGATTGTCTTTGTTGTGGGTTCAAGTGCAAAAAGATTTTATGAACGAGGTGAAACTCTGTCAAAAGCCATCTCACTTGGCTTTTGGGTAATTAATGCCCTTCATTTTGTTGTTATCTTAATGTCTTCGCTGTTTGAAGAGTATACCATCTTTGTGATACCGCTGTATGGAACGGGTGCGCTAGTTGGAGGCTTCATTCTCGTCATAATCGGACTGGCTCAGATGTTAGCAGGGATGATGGAGTTTCGCTCCATAGGGAGAATCTCAGGGCAGGATGTATCAAGGCTTGTCAAAACAGGCATCTACCGATGGAGCAGGAACCCACAATATATCGGCTGGTTCTTCATCCTGTTCGGAGTGTCACTCGCGGGGCGTTCCAGTCTTGCTCTTCTCCTGTCATCTGTGGGTGCTCTTCTCTTTCATTTCTACACCATTAGAATGGAGGAGCCCTACCTCGAACGAATCTTTGGGGAAGAGTATGTCTTGTACAGGGCAACGACTCCACGTCACATTGGAATCCCAAGACCACTGAAGAAAGACATGACAGACTCAACAGCAGCTCAGGAAAACCACAGTACATTATGAGTGTTTGAATGATTGTGAGAATCATGCTAGAAGCAGAAACTGTGGCATTTGGCATCTTTGTAGGCTGGGTCGTATTCGGAATTTGTGGTGCCGCTCTAATCCGGTTCAGAAGGGATAGGCTACCAGCTGGTTCAGTGGTCATTGAGCGTAGTGATAATGTTGACCTGCAGGTCACAAGTCCAGGGTGGGTTAAGTTTGGTGTTCTGTTTGCCATGGGTGGTTGCATTCTAGTCAGTATAGTGTTTGTCGTATTGGTAATCCTCGGTTTTTGGGTCCTGGTAGCATCTTACTCCATTGTCAACCTGCCAAACTGGATGAACTGGATCGGCCTCACAGGCATCTGGGTCCACTTGGCCTTGGGAGTTGCAGTCATGTACTACAATGTTAACTACCTGCCACTCAATCAATCTATACCGAATAAATACGTGCTGGCCACTGGTGGACCGTATCGCATAGTTCGACATCCCATGTACTTTGATTACATTATCCTGAACATCTCTCTCTTCTTTACAACGGGTCTATTGATTCTCGGAGTTGTCGCACTTGGATGGCTAACACTCCGTCGACAAATTGTGGCAGAAGAAGCAACTCTACATATCATGTTTGGTGAAGTTTACGACGAGTATCTGACTCGAACAGGTCAACTTTTTCCTTGGATGTGATTCTCCAATGAAACTCTCTGAATGTACATCCTTCGGTCTTTTGCATTACGTCTATCCAATACAAAATGACATAGAAAATGGCGTAGAAACGGGAAAAAAGAAAAGAGCAAGTGGAACCAGTGCAGAGAGTCTGGGACAATTGTGGACAACCACTATGTCGAGTTACAAAGCTGTTCCAAGTAGACAATCTTGGAATGAGAATATGGATCCCTTAGCCTAGTTTCAAGAGGGAGTTAAATGATGAAGTTCTATGTAAAGAAACTGCTGCTTCTCCCTCTTCTTGTCTTGTTCTTCAATTTGGGGTTCATTCTCCTCGATATGGAAGCGTATTCTTCCATTCAGACGCTGGTGCCAATTATTCTTCTCAACACCATTATATGCCTTGACATGGTCATCAGACCTAGTTCTTCAAGGCAAGATGAATACAATAGGGCTGTAGTGACCATTCTGTTCCTCTTGATGCCAGCTTTGTTGGTCACACCGCATCTTGAGGGAAAGACTTTTGCATGGATACAAAGTGGATCTGGCTTGACCAACTTAATTGTGATCTTGGGAGTAGTGCTAATGCTTGTTGGAGGGACTATTTTGATTACAGCACGTTTCCAGCTAGGAGTCTACAGAGGACCTAAAATCACCGTGGAGTCTGAACATGTACTTGTGACAACTGGACTATATGGTTATGTGCGCCATCCTATGTATTTCGGTTTTCTGCTATTGTTCTTTGGATATGCGATATCACTTGGTAGCTTTATCATTTCAATAGCAATTACAGTCGGACTCTTCATCGTATACCGGAGCAGAATGGAGCTTGAAGAACGACTCTTGTCTGAGCATTTCGGCGAGGAATACCTGAAATACGCTTCAAGAACAAAAAGGCTGTTTCCACATGTCTACTGATGAACTACTAACTCTTTTTTGCAAACGCTTCCTCTTTTTTACAGTAGACCCAGACGACTTCTAATCATGAGAACTACATTCTCTATAATGAACCAAAGAGCAGAGCAGACACTTGGTTCTCAATAAACAACGCTATCTACAATCAAGTCTTGAAGTAGAATGCCAGCTTCGAATATCTGAGCATAGTTGAATCCCCAAGGAACGACCACTCCTTTGGCTTGATCATGCTCGAGCTGCTCAACACCAGCCCTTAGCATGCAGCATTTAGCAATAAAAAATCCCTTGTCAGGAAGATTGTGTATGGGACACATACTTTTGAACTCCGCGATGTCGAGTCCGTGAGCTTGTGCCGCTTGCTGTGTTCTTGTGCACCCTAAAACATGGACATGTCTGTCTTTTAGCTGATGAAGGTTCTTGTCAACCGAAAAAACTCTTCTTTTCGGATTGTTGGTCAGGTCACCTAGCTTGCATGGAATCAGAACAGGATCCGATTCCATTTCTTTTAGTAGATCATTCTCATCAATCAGATGATATGTGATAGAATAGTCAAAAGGAATGACACCTGCCTGTTGCAGAATCTTTACTCCTCCTTGTAGTTTGCTTGGTGATGGAGGAATCACATCGATCACCTGAATCTCTGGGAGTCTTATAACCCTGTCACAGTACGCGAAAGTCACATGGTCGTGCTTTGCTAGGAAGGTGATAATCTCTGGACCATTACACCCGGCTTCTTGCTTTTCTAGATAACTGAGAACCTGTAGAGGACTGGCAATATCCAATCGTGGGTTTCGAATCAGACGCTTCGAAGCGTTCGGTGCTATCTCCTCAAGTCCCCTAATTCTGGTAAAAGGTTCTTCCTCTCGTTCGGATGTAATTCTATATACTCCAACGACATTCTCAGTACGTTCATCAAGGTATACACAGTATTCAGTCGTTTCGTAGGTCAAAGAGCCAATAATCTCATGAATCCGAGGAAATTCGTTTCTTGTGATTACTTTCACTGTCCGAGCATGTGTAGGCATTATCACTTCAATTCCTCCAGCCAACATGTTGGGTCTGGTGATGTTAGACTCCCTGTAGTTTCATAGGCTACAGCGCGGCAGCCTCCTCGACAGACCTCACCAAAATCACACACTTGACACTTGCCGTTGAGTCTATTATCCCTCCATTTACTCACATCTGGAGAGTTGCTCCAAAGATCCTCAAGAGATGACTCTAGCAGATTTCCCAATACAAGATGAGCATAGCCGCATGGTTGTACATCTCCATTGTAGGCTATGAAAGCAAGACCTTCGCCACACTCACAATATTCACTGTGCTGGACATACTCCTGATCAATTAAGAATGGAAAACATGGTATGAGGAACTGAACATGTTTGCGTATCTTCACTGGATCGGTATGAATCTGGTCAATGAGGTCAGCAATCGCCCTCTTGTGTTGCTTAGGAGATAATGGTTCGTGAGAGAGTGAACCTCTGCCTGACGGAACAAGGGGTTTCACAATCAAACGATGAGCACCCTCTTTGAGAGTCAGTTCCAGAATGGCTGGCATCTCATCATAATTGAAGGAAGTAATTGTGACCCTAACATGAGTTTCTAATCCGACCTCAACAGAGTTCTCTATCGCTCTCAGGGCCCGGGCATACGAGCCTCTCAACTCTCGAAATGAGTCATGTTTCTCCTCGATGCTGCTATCCAAGCTAATCTGGACTATGTTGAGTCCAGCTTCTTTCAGTTGTATGGCGAGTGACTTGGTCAAGAACCAGCCATTTGTGTTAAGTGTTTTAGTAGCAGGATGATTCCGCATTCGTTCAAGAATCTTGAATACGAGCTCGGGTTTGATTAATGGCTCTCCTCCCGTGATGCTAATAGCATTCAATTCTTGACGAGTGATCTGATCAATCACGCTGAGGAATGTATCATCACTGAGTTCTTCAGACAACGTTCCATTGTTGCTTGATGCAAAACAATGACCACAGTGGTGGTTACATCTTGAAGTAATCTGGATGCGAATGTCATTTGGAAATGTCAAGAATCTTCATTCCTTTGTTAAAGAGAGTTGACATCAGAAGATAAGCTGGTGGAAAAAGGCAGAACTGAGAGCTCTAATTGTCAATGACTGCAGTCCGATATGTAGTTAAGCCACTTCAGTAAACTCGCCTCCATCTGTTAGATACCAAATCTATTGTTGGTGCTTGAAAGCAGCCGCACAATGAGGACAGCAGAAGGCCATAGTTTGACCATCAATCTCTTCATGGTGACCGCCCTCGTAAATTCGCACACCACAACTTGCGCATGTTTCAAGGCTTGGTTCAATTGCTGATGCTGTCATCGCTGCAAATCTCCGGAACAGCCCACTAACGAATTCTTTACCCTTGTCAGTGAGTGAATACACAGTCTTTGGTTTCTTCCCGACTGGCATATCTCTCTGTGATACCAACTCCTTTTGACTAAGCTTCTGCAGGAATGGATAGAGAGTCCCGGCACTCAAATTCCTTCCTGCGCGTTTCTTGAACGCTTTAATTAGACCATATCCATGTATGTCCCCCTCACTCAGTAAGAGGAGTATATAAAACTGCGAAAAATCCGACAGAATCTCACTCATCTCATCTTGTGTTTCAACTGACTCTTCACGACTTTCACTCACTTGAATTCATCTCTCTATTATCTTCTTGGATTTCATTGATATCATCAAATATTTTCTCAGAGATATATCCTCTGGGACTTAGTTAAGGATGCTGATAGGCCAAATGCAAATCATACAGAGCTCTCCATAAAATGAACGATTCTCCTGTCAAATCGACCATTGGTCGCAAATGAGAGTGATTTTTGAACAGTATATTCTTAAAAGCATAACAGCGTTATAAACGCCTGTGTTTGTTATGCGGCCTCCCTGTGAATCAATAGTAATGGTTGTCCTACCAGCATTCCGCTCTCTGGTGGCAAGGGAACTCATTGAGAAATTCAATCTCTCTCAGGTCGAAGCAGCTCGCCGACTTGGCATCACACAAGCAGCAATCAGCCAGTACCTGAATAAGAAGAGAGGCAGTCAGCTGATGAGTGAACTTGAGTCTGTTCCTGTGATCAGGACAGCTGTTTTGAAGTTGGCAGAGAACATAGGAGCGGCTAAATCTTCGCCTGTGGAAGACATGATGGTCATCTGTAATGTCTGTGAAGTCCTGAGGACGCAGAGTGTGGCATGTTCTCTACACCACGAAGCAATGGACTTACCCAGAAACTGTCGCGTCTGTATTGAGTGAGTGCTGACCCGATTTCATGTTGCATAACGCCGTTATACTTATATCTTATAACGCCGTTATAGAGTGCACGTCTGAAATGATAAGCGAGAGGCGACTTGGAAGGAACGCTGCATGGTAGAGAAAGTACATGTGAACATCGAGGAGCTAAGAAGTGGCGGAGTGGTAGAACTCAAAGAGAAGAACATGTTTTCCATTTGGGTCAAGACTGCATGTAGCAACCTCACCGTGAAACAGCTGAGGAAGCTTGCAGGCCTTGCTGAAGAATACGGTAGAGGCTATCTCTTATTCTCCACGCGACAGATTCCAATCATTCCATTTGTCAGTCTGAAAGACGTGGCAGAGGTAAAGAAACAATTGAGCAACGTGTATCTGGAGCTAGATCGTTGTGGTCCAAGGGTGAGAAATATCAATGTGTGTTATGAGGACAAAGTCTGTCCTGATGCAATCACGAATTCCTTGTCTTTGGGCGAGAAACTCGACAACTTCTTCCATAGACCTTTGACGAAAAAGTTGAAGATTGGCATTGCTGGATGCAAGAAGGACTGCATTGCTTCTTGTGTCTTGACTGACATCGCCTTTGTTGGCGTGGCGAAGGGCGGAACTATAGGATACGATGTGTATGTAGGAGGAAGACTGGGTATAAATCCGTTCGTAGGAATAAGAATGGCCGAGTGCCTCCAAGAGGAGGAATGCGTGAAGGTTGTCGATAACTGTTTCGACCTCTTGGATAATGAAGGCCGGGAGGGAGAGAGATACGCAGACCTAATAGCTAGGCTGGGTGCAGATAGAGTTGAACATGAGCTTAAGAGAGGGTTGCATGATGAGGTTCCTATTGGCTCAATTGAATGTACAACTAGTATGAGAGAGGAAATGAAGAACAAGCTGATTATTAGAGTTCGAGCCACTCTCGGCGAAGTCACTTCAAAGCAGTTGAGAGTGATTGCTAGTATCGCTGAGAAGTATGGCATGGGATTTGTTCACTTTGCAGTCCGTGGTTCTCCAGAGATCCCATGTGTCGATTCAGGGCATCTTGAGAGCATCAGAAGGGAGCTAGGCGAAGTGAACATGAGGATACTAGACACCGGTATTGATAATCTTCAGACCTGCTATGGTAACTACTGCACTGAAACTCTGGTTGACACGCAGTCATTACTGAGAGGAGTCGAACAGATAGTCCAAGAGCTAGAGATAGACAACTTGACTATAAAGATATCAGCCGCTGGCTGCCCTAATTCGTGTGGAATTGCTCATCTCAATGACATAGGCTTCTATGGAGTGGTAGAGCCAGAAGTAAATCTTCAGGAATGCAATGGTTGCGGGCTTTGTCTTCTTGTTTGCAAGAGGAAGGCAATCACGATACAGGACAATGTGGCAGCAATCGACGAGAATGAGTGCAGGCACTGTGGACACTGTATAACAGTATGTCCTTACGATGCAATGGTAGAAAAGAGGAGGGGCTTTGCTGTTCTGGTGGGCGGAAACGAGGGTGAGGATACTAGGCTAGGAGAGCTAATTGGAGAGTTTTACTCTGAGGAGGAAGCATTGCAGATTACTAAATGTTGTTTGAGGATTCTAAATGACAGGAACGCTTCTGCAGCTTCGATTATCGACGAGATGAGCCTTGAGAAGTTCCAAGAAGTTTTGTTTTCTGATTTAGGATGGAGTGCTGTGATATAATGATAGCTTAGGAGGCGATAGAAATCATAGAGAAGATTGAGCGCGCGAAAAGGTTGATTGAAGATACATTGAAACAATACCAGAAGGTGGCAGTGGCCTGTTCTTTTGGCAAGGACAGTATGGTCGTTGTCCATTTGGCAAGAGAGGTTGACCCGAATATCAAGGTCTTCTCGGTGATGACTCAATACAAGCCAAGAGAAACATTCGAGTACCTGAATTCGATGAATAGAAAGATGAATCTGGACACCACTGTTTACATGGTTGCTGACACTGTTCCACCGGTTCTCCAAGATGACTCTCTACGGGTCATCCTGTTGCCCACTGAGGAGTTCTACCAAAGGGCAGCCCAGATTCGATCACAGACCGGCGACGAAATCTACTCATTTGATCCGGATGAGTGCTGTCGCCTACTCAAGGTAGTTCCTACCTGCGCGGCTGTCAATGGATTGGACGCTTGGATAACTGGTTTGAGAAACACAGAAGGGCGTACACGAGTCGACTATCATGAAGTGGAGAACAGGGGTGGACTAATCAAGGTGAACCCCATTCTGACTTTCACTGAAGCTGAGATATGGAGATATATCGCTACAAGAGACATTCGACCCCACTCATGGTATGGGAAAGGCTATCGCTCTCTTGGGTGTGCTCCTTGTTCCAGCCCGGGCGGAGAGCTTGAACGGGATGGGAGATGGCAGGACACGATCAAATGCGGAGGAGAGTGTGGCATTCACACTCAAGAGTTGAGATGATAGACATGACGTTTGATCACCAATTGAGAGTCTACTCTGATATTACGCAACTCATAGCCAGTCCTCAGAATCCAACGCCATTGGTCAGAGTGAACAGAATCAACTCAGAGAGGAATTTCCTAATCTACCTCAAACTGGAGAGATACAACCCATTTGGCTCAGTCAAAGATAGGATTGTGCAGGGAATGCTGGAAACCCTCGAAATAGCAAATCGAACAGTGATTGAACCATCATCTGGCAATACTGGAATTGCCCTGACTTGCATAGCGAATGCACTCGGCATTCCCGTAGAGGTTGTAGTCCCAGAGGGAATTCCTGCTGAGAAAAAGGCCATGTTAAGGTTCGTGGGTGCGAAAGTCACAGAGGTAGATGATGCCCTGTGTCCTTTATTTCCCAACGAAGGAGCCAGAGGCCTTGTTAAAGCTATGACAGAGAGTCCAGCAACCAGAGATGGATACGTTAGTCCCAACCAATATGAAAACGAACTGAATGTCCAGGCACATTACCGAACCACAGGACCGGAGATATGGAAACAGACTAGAGGCAAGATCACTCACTTCTTTGCAGGCTTTGGCACTTGCGGAACAATAAGCGGCGTTGGAAGATACCTCAAGGAAAAGAATCCGAAGATAACGATTGTCGGAGTTGAGCCTACTTCGCCTGGTCACAGGTTGCCTGGCATGAAGAGGATTACGGGATTGGATCGAGATCTGGTGCCCAAGATTCTAGATAGCTCAGTAGTTGATGATACAGTAGAGGTGGCAGATGAGGATGCATATAGAATGGCAATGGAGCTGGCGAGAAAGGATGGGATTCCTGTCGGTCCTACAACAGGGGCCATATTGTATGCCGCCTTGCAATACGCTGGGACGACCAAGGGCATGGCCGTCGTCATTTCTCCTGACGACGCGTTCAAGTATGCGAGTCTATACGCGGACGCGATGGAAAGAGTTTCGGCTGAGAAAGAGGTGGTGTATGACCTGTGCGATCTAATGTGTCCATTGTCCAAATTGAAGGCGATGGAAGTAGTTGACAGCCTAAGCAAGGGAAGAACTGCGAAAATAGTGCTCGGTGACACGGAGTCTCTAAAGAGTGTAGCACAGGAACTGAAAGCCCGAGGAATAACATTTCATTTCGAACACAATGACGGGAACAGATTCATTGTGATGATTACTAGGTGAAACTACAAGCGGGAAACCTTGAGCAGATGATCGATTTGAATGGGATGAAAGGTCGAAACCACAAGATTAGTGTCATGAAAGCAGTGACCTGGAGGGTGCTTGCCACATTAATCACTCTCATGGTTGCCTACACAATCACCAGGGAAACCGTGCTATCAATTAGCTAGGCATTGGCGACGCAGTATTGAAGATTATCGCGTACTACTCTCATGAGAGATTGTGGAATAGAATAGAGCAAGCAAGAAGCAGTGTCGACAACAGCTGCTGAGGTTTTGATGCAGCCATACCCTGGTTTCCCATGGTTCTGCAGCATACGATAATCCACAAAGACAACTGCTAGTCTTTGACAGGCAAGACAATAGATCGAAATCTAAAGAACTGTTCTTGCTTGTTTTTTCGACCAAAAGTTTGCTGCTCAAGGGAGCAAGAAGATGTCCACAAGTATCAGTCCATCATTATATCTAAACGGATATATCCATATAGATATAAGTATATGGGGGTTCTATCTAGTTCAGTGGACTGGATAGTGTTTCCGGAATCAGTTGAAACTCAAGGAGCGTTTACCATGAGGTCAATTGAGTGGGAATCCAGTCAAATCAGCTACAAGGTTCAATTCGACTGAATGTGATAATAATGACTGATTACAAAGAACGACCACGCGAAGCCTATATTTTGTCTATGGCAGGTGGAATAATCATAGCTACAGTAGGACTGTCTTGGGCTATATTGATGACTATGGGATGGACTACGAGCTGGTTTGACTGGCTTGACTTATTCATGCATGGTGGTGACTCACACTCTCATTTCTGGGACTTGGGGAGTCTTGGTTATATTATGGCCTCATGGGGAGTTGTCATTGGTGTCAGTATCGTACTAGCTTCTGTGATGCTCAATAGACGACCCAATGAGCATGGTTCATGGGGTGTTGTAATAATAGTCCTCTCAGCCGTAAGCATGATAGGTGGAATGGGCGGGATGGGTATCGGACTCTTCCTTGGAATTGTGGGGGGCATTCTCGCTGTTTTATGGCAACCTCCAAGCCGGTTTCAGATGCTTTCAGAACAGGAGTGACACGCGAGTCTTTGGTCACGTGAATCATTGTTTAGTACATCGATCATGAAACTCGACATACTAGACTTTGTTCTCTCTGTTGCTCTATCAAATCCTCTTACCAGTACTGTTTCAAACCTAGACCATTTTCTAGGAATCAATGGCAAGGACCAAGTATTCCCCTCCGAACTCATCAACAAGTATTGTCCTCTCTAATCATATCGTACAGAAGACTGTAGTAATGATTAAGAGACACAATAACATGTCTTCTAGAATCACTACAGACCAAACGGATGAGTCACACAATCCATCCCCTAGATCTTAACCCTTTTCAATAGGAGGGCCCTGTCAAATAATTCATCTCCCCGCACACCCCAAGAAGTTGAGTCGTTCGATGTTGTGTAGAACCACTCGAATCAGCAACTCTCTCCGCCGCTGCA
>VAPA010860170.1_pt1 | contig 32168 bp, 33 predicted proteins | sample 3395041 | NCBI WGS metagenome assembly VAPA01 (sample SAMN08290432, study PRJNA428436) | hydrothermal vent metagenome | isolation source: Deep-sea hydrothermal vent chimney | place: Indian Ocean: Southwest Indian Ridge | depth 1973 m m
GGCTAAAGACAGCATATGACGCTCGTTATTTCCTTTGTGAGATCACCAGACTTACAGCTGTATTTTTTGCAGTGACACATTGCCTCATCATAACTTCAGTAACTTCTGACGGGTCAGGATGTTGAGGCAAGGTAGCTACTCCCCAAACCGCTGAGAAGGGAACGGATTTCCCACGGATGATGTTCGCAGCATCCTCGAAGAAGGATACGTTTGCTACAACCTCTTTGCCTACAGTTGCTACATATGACCAATCTTTCTTTTCGGGTGAGTGCCAACCTTGGGCCCAATGTTCCTTCCTGACCTCTTCTAGATCCGTAGTTACTTCATGAGCTTTCCAGAGAAGTCTGATTGCGGAATCTCGATCTTCATCTTTTGCCTCTCTAATTTCGTACATTGCAGCCTGTTGATAATTTGAAACCTACTTCATTCTTTTCGTTCGAGTAGAAACTCAGAAATCGAAGATATCGTAGTTTTTTCTATCCGATTTATCACTGCAAAACCCAAGACCGATAGGAATCGTGACAGACTTGTCTCGACCCCATGGAATATTTAATGTGACTTTAACACGAACCTGATTTCTTATTATTGACCTGTTGAAAGTGGTCTGCATCGATTCATCTGTTTGAATTTGAGTTTCCATCCAAAGGTCCCTCCGAACATAGTCATCATCCAAGGACTGCTTTGCTAATTTCTTCCTTGAATTGCGTTTGTATCTTCCTGCATGAACGGTTTCGTTCGAATTCAATTCCACACGTACTTCTCGTATTTTCACGTCCTGAGCCACACGAAATCTTAGAGGTATTAGATCCCCTAAACAAAATACATCTTCTGAAAGTTCAACATCAAGTACAGGATATCCATCATCTTCTGCATAACCTCGTTTAGTCTGTGGGGAAGGTTTGTCAACCGTCTGTCTGAAATCTAGAATCAATTTTTCCTTTGGATCTCTTGCCCGAGAGATTTCAACAACAGCCTCTAGCGTGTACTCAATCCAGCCATTTCTCCCTGAATAGCTGCTTAGGAGGCCCTCAAGATCAGCAGGGAATTGGAATAGGAATGGTAAACGCTTCTCTCCTAAAGACATGACTCCAGCCTCTTCTAGATAACCGGTTTCATCGAAGTATACATGCTCATCAGTATGAACACTTGATGTCTTGCCGTGGCTGACAACTATTCGTGTATGCTCCCTACCCTTGAAGGTTATGCGAATTCCGTTGTGTTTGAAGTCGTCATCGCATTCTACTATGACATATCCTTCAACAGTATCTCCAGCCTTATACCAAGTCTTTGTAGTAATGATTTCCACGTTTCTCAATTAGAACTTCTCTCCATCTTACAATTATTATTTCATCTGTAGGCTTTTGACGTTTGCGAATTTTGAGCTTGCGAACATTCATTAGCAAGGTAAGATATCGGGTGGTTTCGTTTGGAGGTGGAGAAATGTCTGAAAAGAGACTAATCTTGCATCAAACCACGTACTTTGACGCTGAAAATGGAACTTTGGAAAATGGAAAGAGTATTGTCATCAAAGCTGGGAAGGTTGATTGGATCGGTGAGGATTCATCATTCGAGAAAGAAAAGGGAGATGAGATTCTTGAACTTGAAGGCAAGTATTTGCTTCCGGGTTTGATTGATTGCCATGTTCATTTGGAAATGCGATATGGGGATTTTATTAATCCCTACCAAGAATGGGCAACAACATCACCCTATTTCGCTGGATTTCAAGCTATGAAGAGTGCCGAAGATCACGTCAAATCTGGGTTTACCACAGTTAGGGACTGTGGGTCTGACTATTGGGGTCAATCATTGAACAGAGCAATTTCTTCTAGATTGTATAGAGGTCCTCGAGTATTAGCCTCACAATGGGTACTGCAACAAATAGGTAGTATCACTTACGATCTTCCTTCAGACCTAAATGTCGCATACCATTGGCTGAATTCTCAAAGAGTATTGGGTATCGCCTATCCAACTGGCGTAGATGAAATTGTTTTGGCTGTTAGAACGCGAAGAATGCAAGGATCAGATTTCATCAAAGTCATGAATACCGGTGCAATATACGCCATAGCAATGGGATCAGACATTGAGAATACATTCTTCACTGCTGAAGAGATGAGCACACTAGTTACTGAAGCCCACCGAAATGGAATGCATGTCGCCTGCCATTCTCACAATGATAAAGGAATCAATGAAGCATTGGATGCAGGAATTGATACGATTGAACATGCATCATACATCTCAGAAGAAACCTCTAAGAGGATGGCTAAGACTAACTCATTCCTTATACCTACGTATCTTGTTGATGATGCTAGACATAGCCCAGAGAAGATGAAGGAGAATCCTGGATTTATAGAACTGATGAACAAAGTTGTTAAAGTGAAATATGAGAATCATCGTATCGCATTCGAGTCGGGGGTCAAGTTTGCCCTGGGTTCTGACTCAGGTCCTGTAAATGCAGCTCATGGAACATCTGCAAAGGAATTGACTTACATGGTTCAGAATCTTGGAATGACTCCAATACAGGCACTCCAGTGTGCAACGATCCACGCAGCCAAGGCAATCAAGCTAGAAGATCAAATAGGTTTGATTGAGGTTGGAAAAGCTGCAGACATTGTGGTAGTCGGGAAGAATCCGTTTGACTTTCTCAGCAGTCTAGAAGATCTATTAAATATCGAGTATGTCGTGAAAGGTGGAGAGATAGTATCAAAGAAAGGAGTATTAACCTAAATAGTTGAATCTCACAAATCACATACTTTCGATGGTTTTAGATAGGAAGTTTCAGAGGAACTAGGACTATGGAAGAAGTAGAAATCCTCATTCGAAATGGAGTGATTCATGATGGTTCAGGGAATGAACCATATCAGAAAGACATCTCGATAAGAGATGGGAGAATCCTGAAAATCGATTCGAACCTCAAAGTGAAGGCGGACCTTTTGATCGATGCAAAGAGTTTCGTTGCTAGTCCGGGGTTCATAGACATTCACAGTCACTCAGACATGGCTCTCCCATTTAATAATCGACTTGAGTCAACGCTTAGGCAGGGAATTACAACCTCTGTGATTGGTAGTTGTGGATTCTCTTTGGCTCCAGTGAATGAAGACCGAATTGACATGATACGTAAGGAATTCGAAATGTTCACTCCTCCTGGTGGAAACATCGACATTACTTGGAGAACCTTTGAATCATATCTCAATCAACTTGAAGCGAATAAGATCTCATCAAATATTGTCCCCTTAGTTGGGTTCGGAGCTATTCGTATGGCGGGAGGTCCTGCTTATGAAAATAGACCACCAAGTCAAGCTGAACTTGACGAAATGAAAGCCCACGCAAATGAAGCAATGGAAGCTGGAGCATTTGGGATGAGTACGGGTCTCATTTATCCTCCACAGGTGTACGCATCAACTGAGGAGATTATAGAATTATCACGTGTTATTGCAGATCACGGTGGACTGTATTTCTCACACATTCGGGGTGAGGGAGAAACCGTAGTCAAGGCTATTCAGGAAGTTATCGACATTGTGGAGAAATCAGGATGTCTGGGGGGACAGATTGCTCATCACAAAGTTGCAGGAAAGCACTACTGGGGGACAAGCAAAGAGACTCTTCAACTCATTTCAGAAGCAAACGCTAGTGGTCTCAATATTACATGTGACCAGTATCCGTACAATAGGGGAAGCACTTCTCTAATCTCTCTACTTCCGCCATGGGTTCATGAGGGTGGTGTGGAAAAGCTCCTTGAACGATTAAGAGATCCCGAAACTCAACAAAGAATCAGGAAAGACATCGAGGAGACTCAGGATTGGGAAAACCTCAAGGAAGAGGCCGGTTGGGATCGTATCTTCATCGCATCGGTCAAGACTAAAAAATGGAAGGAAGTTGAAGGACTCAGTCTGAGGGAGATTACAAAACATCGTGGACATTCTGATGAATATTCGACTCTCTTCGAGATTCTATTAGATGAAAAAGCCGAGGTCACTATGACTATGGAAAGCATGGGTGACGAAGATATTGAGAGAATAATGAAAGGCAAGTACACTATGATTGGGACGGATGGAGCTGGTGTATCACCTTCAGGGATATTGAGTCAAGGAAAACCACACCCAAGACATTATGGAACATATCCAAGAATTCTTGGACGATATGTGAGAGAAAAGGGTCTCCTTACAATCGAAGAAGCTATTCACAAAATGACTGGTTTTCCAGCACAGAGACTAGGATTTCAAGATAGAGGTCTCATTAAGATAGGACACTGGGCAGATATCGTAGTGTTTGATCCAAAGACAATAATCGACAGAGCCACATTCATGAACCCGCATCAGTTCTCCTCAGGTATTCACAATGTCATAGTAAATGGAGTTTCAATAGTAGATGAAGAAGGGCAAAATGAGGAATTACCAGGCAAGGTGCTAAGACACAGAGTCGGTCTTGACTAATTTGAAACCCCCTCTGATTTTCTGCTGCAATCTCTCTTCTAGAAACTTCTTTGCAGATTCAACTGACGTAAATTCTCTTGATGCTCTCAATCCAGAAGTTCCAACTTTGCCAAAATGTAGAGTGACTGCTTTACCTTCTATCTCGCCTTTCCAGAACTTATGGTCATATTCATCTTTGAATTCGTAGCGGCCAGTGCTTTCCCTGTTATTTGATGACATTGTGTTAATCCTCAGACAGTTTTATGAATTCATGGAAAAGAGCTAGAAGGAGTAATCCAACTCCTTCCAGTCAGATTCACAGAGTTTCTTCAAACTGGTCGACAAACTCTTTGAATTGCTCAATGCCTTTTTCCCAAAATTCCTTTGTTGTGATATCAAAGCCAATTTCAGCAGCAAGTTCTCTGGGTGATTTGCTAGAACCAGCAGAAAGCAAAGCTTTGAACCTAGGTACGAATGCTTCGCCCTGTTCTTTGTACAATTTGTACATTGCAAAAACGAAGAGACCCGCATACACATAGGGATAGTTGTAGTATCGATAGTTAGCCATATAGAAGTGTAATTTGAATGTCCACCACCAACGCATGACAGGCAGCCACTCGACAGCATCACCGTACATATTGGTCCTTGCTCTCACCCAGAGATCTGAGATAGTATTTCCATCAAGGAATTTACCTTTCTGGATAGCTTCATACAGCATAGTTTCAAACCAGACACGGGTCGACACTTGGAAAGCACCACCAGTAAAACTGTCAAGCACTGAAGCAAGAATTACTTTCTTCTCTTCCTTGGAGTTAATCTGACCTAGTAGCTTTTCAGTAAGAAGGAGTTCTCCAAAGTTGGAACCTGTTTCTGCAATGCAGCTTCCTATCTCGTAGTTTGTGGGTTTCTGTGCTCTAGTACCAAGATAAGCATGTAAAGCATGGCCCAACTCATGGGCGCTGGTGTAGACATCACCTATAGTACCTGTGAAGCTTTGCAGCACATAGGCACTCTCTCCAGCATGCCAAGTTGCGCAAAACGCACCTGAACGTTTTCCTTCACGAACAGCGGCATCTATGTGGCGTCGCTCGTACATTTCATTCATCCATTCACCGCTTTCTTTGTCGAACTCAGTGTATGAGTCAACGTTGAGTTTTCTTGCCTCATCCCAGGTGTACTTCTTACTCTGTTCAGTTGGTATTGGTGCATCGATATCCCAGTTTCCTAAAGTTTCTAGTCCCAGCGCTTTTGCCTTGAGCTTTAGGTATTTGCGGAATTCTCCAACATTCTTCTCTATTGTATTCATGAGAGCTGTGATAGTTTCTTCATCTACGTCATTTGCAATCAAACTCTGAGTCATTGGAGATGGCCACTTTCGCAACTTCACCATTGTCAAGTGATCAGTAAATACTGACCGCAATGCTGAGGACCAAACAATATCATCCTTTGAGAGACCCTCAAAGACGATCTCATGTGCTCGCTTTCGAAGATCTCGATCAGGATGTTCATAGAGACCTACAATTTCACCATAAGGAAGGGTCTTCATCTCACCATCTATCTCGATTTCATAAGTCTGAGAAGATAACCAATCACCCTGAAGCATTGACCATGCACGAACACCATTCTGGTCTTTTGCTAGAGTTAGTTGTTCTTCAGCCTCAGTTAACATATGAGGAATTCGACGTTGGATTTTCTCGAGTGAGTGTTTGTATTCTCCAATAGCTGAATCATTCACTAGTTCAGGTTTTTCCGTTATTAACTGTCCAAGTTCTATATCCACAAAAGCAAAAGCTTGCATGAAGGCAGTTGCTGCATTTCTGAATACACCGAATAGATGTTTGTTTGCATCGCTATTCATATCTGCTGAATATGCAAGCCGTGCGTAGCTGAATGGACCCTCATACTCAAGTTGCAACCTGTCAAGCTCATTCAGCATTTCAAAAACCTGTTTAGCATTGAAGGAAATAATTTTGCCTCTGGTCTTCTCTCGGAAATCCTCCATCTCTTTGACCGCGGCTTTCATTCGTTCTTCGATGTATCCAGGATCATCGACCTTCACAAGCTGAGAGAGGTCCCAGCTCATTTTCTTTGTTTCAGTCATAGTAATCGTACCAAGAAAATCCCGTTCCAGCAACTTATGAGTGCTATGCCAACGTGCACTTGGGGTTCTTAGAGCAAGCGTTCAAACAGAAGGAGTTGAATCATGTGGTGTCGTTTCTTCAACCAATTCACTTCATTATATTGCTCTTGAAACTCTGGAGGGTGAATACACATGAGAGATTTCAAATTATTGCCTCTTGCATGATGAAAATGATGTGATAAATGTGAAAGAAAACCTTCAGAACTATTTGCATAGATTGTGAAACTCCATTCTGGTCCATACCATGTTTCATGTTTGAATCCCAACGAAAGACCTGCTCCATTCTTTCCAGTGCTATACCAAAACTCTGCCTTCTCTACGACAATATCCACATTTGCGCTGGTCAAGTCGAACACATCCTAATGATAGACCAGGCAGTTGTTTGGAACAAGTTCGGGATTAGTTTTTACAAAATCGACTATATTTTCTTTATCCAAACTCATAATTGTATCTGTTTCATGAGTCCATTTGAAATTACGACGATATGATTTCCAAAAAACACTGTATTGTCCAATGACTTTCATACCTACTGATTCAGCTAACTTTCTGGGAGCGGGATTTTCGGTTGCCGTTACGAGTCGCAGTCGTGATAGTTTGTGTTCATTTGATATTTCGACAAGATGCTTTGTCATCTTTGCAGCCAATCCCTTCTCACGAAATTTGGGATGAACTCTGAGACCCTCCATCCATCCAGTTCGTCCCTGATTCATTATCTTCAGGTTTGCAACTGAAACGACCTTTCCTTTTTCCTCCATGATATAAGGGTTGCAATTGGAATCTGACAACCAATCCTCTAACATGCTTGGTAGATGGTCATGGCCTCCCCAAGTTGTTTTCGCAATCTCTAGGATTTCAGGAATGTCTGACTCCTGGAAACGACGGATTGAGTGTTCCATATGTTTGAGCAAGCTGTATCTGTATTATGCTTTGCCAAGAGATTATCACAAACAATTCTCATCACGATGGAATGCTTAGATCATATTACTATTAGATCTCCACTACTTTCCGGGGTACATGAAACTGTACCTCCAACATATACGTTTTCAAGTCTAACCCAATAATGACCTGTATCAACTAGACTAATTAAATCCCCATAAATTGTTGAATTCACTATATTCATTCCATTATTACCTGGACAATTTATGCCATGATGAAAGTTTATGTTTGAGAAAGTTGCATTGTTAGCAGTTAAATTGATATTGCCATGTCCTGCCAACGCTTCGATATCAAGAGTATATGCCCTATTAATGGTAACATTAACGGTTGCTCTTGCATCTCCTTTGTTTAATGCACATATATCAGAGGGATTTTCTTTCAATATCTGAATGTTCACATGATTACCATACGACGTATTTGTTACCTGTAGATTCGTGTTCTTCCCTTTCGCTCCATCTACGAGGACTGTCAACTTCCAGTTGATTTTGATCATGAAACCAGGATCATCAACCACGTTGAACGTCACATTGTGAAAACAAACATCATAGTAGATTGAAATATTCTGTGCACTTGGATTGAAATCCTCATTAAAGACCACAGTCTCATCATAGTCGACCAATTCTTCAGCAGTGAGTATAACGTAAAGACCACCAATAACTATGGCACTGACTAACATCAAGACAAAGATGATTCCCATTGACCTTTTTCTCATAATCTTCACTTTTCTGTTGTTACTAATTGCGAGTGTGTCCTATAAATGTCATATGAGGTTATTCTGGTTAAATCCAAACCTAGTTCACCTTGCTAAGCTATGTAGTTGTTCAGATCTTCAAGGTGTTTCATCATGTCTTGCTTGTGTTCGCTTTTCATTAGTTCATCTTTGATTGTCTCTAGATTGTGTTCCACATGACGATGAAGTTCTGTTACACTAAATGAATCAAGATCAAGGCTCCACTCGCTGAACTTCCGTAAATAGTCGATATTTCTGTTAATGAGATCTGGTTCTTTCAAAAGTTGGTCATGACTAGCGATGACATATTTCCAATCAAATTCGAGATACGATTCTAGACTTCGAATATACTGGTCAAAGTTAACATGATTCAGGTAAGGGAGTGGACTCTCTACATTGTCACCTACAAAGAGCACACCATCTCTTTCATCAAAGCAAGATGAAGAGTCGAGAGAATGTCCAGGTGTATGGAAGAATCTTACACCCTCACCCTCAAAATTCAAGGTCTGTTGAAATGTACGATTGGGTGGTATCAACTCGATAGCACCTCTCTGATGGTCTGCATACTTTGCAAGTGATGCTTTGCCCTCTGACATAACACGTTCTTTGCAATGTTTGTGCCCAATGATTGTTGCATCCTTGAAAGCACCGTTCCCCCAATAGTGGTCGTAGTCAGCATGTGAATTGAATACGACTATATGCTTGTCAACATACCCCTCATCGACGATCAATTGTTGCACAGTCTTCATAGAGTCATTCCCAAGAAATGTGTCTAACACGAACACCTGTTTATCGCCAAATATAATGTAGACATTGGTATGGTATGGATCATCAAACGATACAAGCATCCCTCGAGTACCTATTCTTGTTGAGCTCATGATTCATTTTACTTCAATCGGTAGTTATGAAGGTTAACTTTCTTACCGTAACTTAATGGTTAGAGGGTTGCTCAGGTCCCAAGATTATTTCACCCTCTTCTATTTCACCCTCTTTTCGAACTAGAATTCCTCCCTCAGCTGTAGGGTTATCACCTGAAATCAAACCAACCCATGCATTTCTGAAGGTGGCAAAGAAACTTGCAAGACCACTGTCAGACCGTGGTGAACGAAATGCAGTCAGTAAGAGCCACCCATAGAATATGAGAGCTGGTACAATTTTCGAGCTATGGTAGATAATTTGCCATACTGGACTCCAATTTATTGGGTGCACACCAGGACCTAAACCAGAGAGAACCTCAATAATTGGCATCGCAGGTAAACTCATCAGTAAGGCTAGTGCGAGAGGTATCCACCGTGCCTTATCCTCAGATCGACCCCGGATCCAAGCGAGTACCAAGAGTGGCAGAAGGAAAGTATAATGATGTTCCCAAACGTCTAACATTATGAAAAAATAGGCCGTAGAGAACAATCCGGCACAAGACCACACGTCCCGGGAGTATAGTGTAGCAAGAATCGCCAACCCAATGAAGACCGCAATAAGTAGACCAGTAATGGCTCTAGCATCGGTGCTTTGCTCTCCGAGTAGATAATATAGTAACATTTTCAATGAATGGTCCCCTGGGTAGGGTATGATGTTGGTTGCGCGGGCAGTATTGAAATCAAGAAAGAATTGGAGTGACTCCAAACCTGAAGGTACTGCAACAATCGCTAGGACCATCACTATGATAGCCACTAAAACAGTCCGAACTCTTCCTGCTGCCAGGAGTACAGGGGCTATAAAATAGGGGATTATTTTAGTAAGCGCACCTGCGGTCCAGAAGATTGTCATAGTTCCTCTTGTTTTTCGCCCGTCAACAAACGAAGGATTGGTCAGTGCAAAGAACATCAGAATCGCAGCAAAGAGGGTAATTTGCCCTACAAAGAGTTCAATGTATATTGGGGTGAATACAAACCACATTCCCATTGCTATATACCCCTCCCAATCCGGTCGATTCAATGTCTTGGCGAGGGTTCGTGTCCGTAAAGCAGCCAACCACACGGCACCAGTTAATACCCCAATCCAGAGCCAATAGGCGATGAAAGGGGGTACCAGATTAAGAATAGCCCCAAAAGTATAGGCAAAATAGGGGAGGTATCTATACAGGTACAGATAGGGGACAACCAATGGGTCTGGTAGGGCATAAGGATCGAGACCATTCAAAACATTATGTCCGGCTTGATAATAAGAGAAGAAGTCAGCCCCTTGACCAACTAAGTATCTAGTGTCATAAAAGAGCGGGTTTAGCATCCCTGTTCCCAGCGATGAGATGAATGCCACTTGAATGAGAATGGCAATCGTCAGAAAACCCCAACTCATCCATTTTCGCAACCCTCCTTCCATAAGCACCACAGAACCCTTATTTCTTAAGATTTTTCCGCTCTAAGAGTGTGCACGGAATAGGATTAGCCATTGATAATTTTGTTTCGATGACAGCCCCATTGAAAACTTACTTTCTTTCTAGAAATCAAAGTACACGTAAACTTTCTTACTGTAACTCCATGCCCAATTCGCTCTCTAGGAGATTGATGAAAGTCTATAGACATGTTTGGAACCCTATAGACATGTTCAAGCAACTGGGTGTTATCGAATTCAAAGGATTTCTAGATGAAATTACGCAACCGCTTTGAGTTATACTTCAGCTTTCTGCATGTCTACACAGGGATGTCCCGTCGGCGGAAGATGAGTAGACTGGCAACGATGAGGACTACATTGACCCCTCCCAAAATGAAGATGTCCCTAAGGAAGTCATCAAAGATTCCATTACCGAACAAATCGAAGGTATTGAGATAGAACCATGTGCTGACATATTTGATGCTCTGGTACGCCTCAGGAAAATACTCCCAGAATGACCCAATGAAGAACATCAAGAACATAACAGCGAGTGCGGCTCCCATAGTCCTCTTTGAGTTCAAGAAGATAGTTGCGAACAAAAGGGCAGTCATCACCAATGTACCGAGGTGCACGACGTTGATTACATAGACTGCAAGCAGTCGATCCCAGAAGAGTCCGTATTCAATGAATGTTAGAGATGTCATCATTCCCAATCCGATGAATGCAAACACAACAGCCATGACACCAGCGATGAATAGGTATAGGAAAGTGATCTTTCCCATTAGATAGGACGACCGGCTTATCGGTTTAGAGAGGATCAAGTCGATGGTCTTTTCTTCGACCTCTGTTGGGAGGGCAGTACCTGAGGCAATGTAGACCAGGAAGATACCTACGAAAATCCACATGAATGTAAATAGTTCAATATTCACGAACCCGTAAGGAGTACTCAAGGCAGTTATTCCCCCAAAGAATTCCAAGAACTCCACTGGAAAACTCTCAAGGATAGCAGCAATTGTACTAAGATCCAATTGGTCCACAATCATCGTGACAAGAAATCCCATCAATCCAACGAGAAAACCGAACAGGAGGAACATCCCTCTCTTCTCGTGAAAATGTTCAATGATGATCGAAAGCACTTTTGGCATTTAAGATCCCTCCGAGGTGACCATCTTCTTTTTCTGATTGGAGGTAGTTTCGCTTTCATAATACTTCAGGAAAATTTCCTCCAAATCTGGACTTGTGATGTCTAGATTGCTGAACTGCATTTCACCTAAGACCTTTAGAAGTGCGTGGATATTGTTTCGATTCACTAACAAATGTACACGAGCATCATCGATTGACAACTCCTCCACAATTTGTTCTGGAATCTTAGCACGGAGCTCTTCTTCGTTTATAGGAGCGTCAAAGAGAAGATCCACCCGCTTCAGTGCGAGCTGAGTCAGCTGCTGTAAAGTTGCGACCTCAGCGATACTCCCATTACGGATGATTCCTACTCGGTCCGCGACTTTTTCAACTTCTGCAAGCAGATGAGAGCTCAACAACACAGTGCAACTTGTATCATTCTGTTTCTCAGTTAGGAGCTTATAGACATCCATGGTAATCAGCGGATCGAGTCCGCTAGTTGGTTCATCCAGGATCAAGAGTTCTACATCAGGCACCAGAGCGAGAATCACCCCAACTTTCTGCTTGTTTCCCTTGCTCAGGTGGTTCATTCTTCTGTTGAGGGGCAGTTTAAGAATTGTAGCTAACTCCTCAACACGCGACCAGTTTATCTTGGTACCATAGAGTCCAAAAAGGTACTTCAGTATCCTACGTACAGTCTTACCCTCGAACTCACCCAATTCGCCAGGCAAGTAGGCCACACGCTTTCGTATATGCACCGATTCTCGTTCAGAGTCGAGTCCAAAAACTGATGCTTCCCCCGAAGTCTTGTGAATCAATCCGAGAAGAGTCCGTATCGTAGTTGTCTTCCCAGCTCCGTTGGGACCAAGGAAACCAAAGACCTCTCCCTTGAGAACTTCCAGATTGAGATTCTCTATACCGCGGGACTTCCCATAATACTTTGTGAGATCTTTGCAACTGATCACGATGTCGCTCATAGTATGTGCTCTTTTGGGTGATTATTAAAACGTATCTGATTGTTTATTGAGAGCGAGAACCATTATCATGTTTGAATGAGAAATGATATCTTTCATTTACCCTCTGTTTCATTCTTCAAGACCCTGTTGGAATCTGACTCATCGTTAGATTGTACTTTGCCACAATCTCTTTCCATTTCATGTCCAGTTGTTTCTCAGATTCCTTAGATAATTCAACAGGAGTGTGATTCTTTAGACGATTACTAACCTCATCACTGGCTCTTTCACGAATTTCCTTAGACCCTTCTCCTATCCATGACTCTGTGCTTAATCTATCAATCACACTGGAAGGCATGAAATGTTCAGTTCTCAATTTCTTCGAGGTATGTTTTTGTCTCAAGTAATCACCAGTCGAACCAACTTTGGAAATCAGATCTGTAATGACATCTATCTCATCAAAATCAAAACCCTTGATGAGTCTATATGCAGTACCACATAATTCGTTATCAATAACCAGTTTCTCTAGAGATTGACAGTTAAGATGAGCAAGCATACCTGGACCTGACACAACATTGATTCTAGCAAGGGCTCCCATTACCATCCCTAATCCAGACTCGAAACCACTTTGGGAGTCTACATTTTTCGAATCACTTGTACCCAAATATGAGTGAGTAGGTAATCCGTAGTGTTTCCCAATTTCAGCGGATGCACAGGAAGTAATCATGGCCTCAACTGCACCAAATCGCGGTGTGGCGTATCGCATATCAAATGAGCTTGGAGCACCACCATAAAGAATTGGAGTTCTAGGATTTTTCAGCTGAGAAATGACAACACCAGCTAAAATCTCTGCATTTGTTTGAACTAGTGTGCCATGAATCGTAATCGGACTTGTAGCTCCAGACAATGGTGCAGGTACTATTGCTGCGGGAATGCCAGAATCCGAACAATCCAGCAGATTTTGAGAAGCAGTGTCACCCCATGTTAGAGGCGAGGTAGGACAACAATCGAATATAGCACGAGGTTTGCGAGTGAGCTCATCTGAGCTTCCTGATACAGCCTCTAGCAAGAGCTTCATGTCAATTAGCCCTTCCTTTGAAAACGCTCCAGTTACTATCGGTTTTACTGAATGTTTCAATGTTAGGTAGAGTCTGAATAATCCTGAGATTTGCTCTGGGACATCTGAAGGAACTAAGGCTGTACTCTGAGCTTCAATATGCTCTAGATTTTCAACAAGTTGGACCAGCTCTACGATATCCCGGGAGGTTCCCTTACGAATCTCCCTTGATTTTCTGTCTTTGAAATACACGGCTGATGATCCAGGGTTGAAAACAACTCTATCCGAACCAATGGTAGATGCTTTATCACCATCACGAGTAAAAAGATCAAATGATGTCGGTGCTTTGCGAATAGACTCCTCTACTATGTTAGAAGTAAACTTGACAATATTGTTGTCAACTGAACAACCTGAGGCTTCAAGTAACTTCAATGCATTCTCATTCTTCACTAGGATACCTGTCTTTTCCAAGACTTCTAGAGTTGCTTGGTGAATTGATTGGATATCATCCGACGACAGGAATTGTAGAGTAATCATCTCTTCATAATAATACAGTCGGAACTTAAGTATACATGATTCAAAAAATAGACAGACTGAAAAGCGAGGAAAGTAGGAAAATTCTGGAGGAGAGCAAATGGTAATTGGAGATGGATTCATTCAGCAGAACTATTCAAGGGAGTCAGGAGGATACTAAACCGTGGCGGATCCGTTCATCCCCGAAGATGATTCTTATGAATCACAACCTCAATATGCATCGCCACTAATGAACTATGATTCAGCTTCACTGCTTACCTTGGCATTTCAGTTTATTGCTGGAATTGTTGCTTTGTTATACGCACTACCAAATTTCATTACAGGATTGCTTCTCCTTTCGTTGATTACAGATTTATCAACTCAAATATTCATGATAGTGTGGGGAATTCTTCCAATTGTAGGGATTGTTCAAGTCTATTTTGGATATCGCCTTTACAAGAAAATACCTGAAACAATTGGAAAAGCAATTATCATAGCTGTTTTTGCGATTTTATTGTTTGGAATCGATATTGTGATTTCATTCTTTGAAGGTTTTCTAATCCCTTATCCTGATGTGATTGGTTATTTTGGAGTGAATATCTTACTCGTCATCTTGTTAAATATGGCATCAATTCGTACTCAATTTGAATCTCTGTCAGGTTCATATCAATCAGAGTCGTATCAATATTGATTCGATAAAAACTAGAAAGAGCCTATATGCGGAGAAAGGCGCGAATACCACGAATATATATTAGCGAGTACGCAAGACTGAGTATTACTCTTTAACACTGGAGGAAAATAAATGGCGGAAATACCAACACCAACTACTGGTTATTCAGCTCCTTCGGGAGAAAGACCAATGGGTGTAACCATTCTAGCACTTCTGCAGATCGTGGGAGGCGTACTCGGTCTCGGTTTGGGAATTTTGGCACTTATGGCTGCGTCACTTCTAGGAATTTTTGGATTCTTACTCGTGATTGTAGCTGGAGTAGCAACTCTATTTGCCTTATTTGGCCTTATCGTAGGCTGGGGACTTTGGTCACTCAAGTCTTGGGCGTGGATGGTCGCTCTGATACTGAATATAATTAACCTGGTTCTGGCTTTAATATCGTTAGACATCATAAGTATGATAATCCCTCTAATCATCGTCATATACCTACAACAGGGAGAAATCAAGCGTACTTTCAGGTAAACCAATTACATAAATTGAGCATTCCCCGGGTTCGAAAGAATCCGGAGCTCCTTATTTTTTCGTCCTTTAGAGATGAGATGTCATGAGGTTTTATGTTATACCGGTTGAATGTAGGTCGTGGAGCTAGACCAAATTATATTAGCGACCAAATTGAAACCTGGATAACTCTCAAACACCGGAGGGAATAGAAATAGCAGAAATTCCTACACCAACAACTGGATATTCATCTCCATCAAGTGATAGACCACTAGGTGTTGCAATCCTAGCGGCCTTGCAGTTTGTAGGAGGACTTTTTGGCCTCTTAACAGGGATGGCGATATTCATTTTTCCAATTATTGGATGGATACTAGGACCCATCATACTCCTTCTTGCTTTGCTCGACCTTGTGGTCGGTTGGGGATTGTGGTCCATGAAGTCATGGGCCTGGATGATAGCGATTATCCTGAACATAATCGGAATCATACTTGGTTTACCGGCATTCGATTGGATTAGTATTATCATCAGCATAATCATCATTGTGTACTTGCAACAACCAGGTATTAAGAGGAGATTCAGGTAGAGATACTTTCAATAGATCAAGAGCAATATCCGGGTTTCTTAACGAACTCGGAAGCTCATTCTTTTCTACAATTCTCATAGCACAAAGGATATTGTTATCTTGGACCAATCTTCGATAAGAATCGGAAAGGGAGCAGAAATGCAACTACCAATGATAATTGTCCACGGCGGTGCTGGTAACTGGAAGGACGAACGAATACCTGTGGGGATTGAGCATGTTGAAAAGGCGGCTATTGCGGGGTTCAAGGTGTTAGAAGCTGGCAGTTCTGCGTTGGATGTTGCTGAGGTGTGTACAACATACATGGAGAGCTGCGGCCAATTGAACGCATGACGTGGCGCAAGACCGAATTTAGACGGAGTATTGGAACTGGATGCGCTGATAGTTGATGGAAGTAAACTTGACTTTGGCGCAGTTGGAGCAGTAACAGGTATTGTAAATCCAGTTTCTCTTGCGCGTTATGCAATGGAGAAAACAGACTACAAATTCTTCGTTGGAAACAATGCAAAGAGAGTCTATGATCAGATGATCGCAGAGGGTTACAGAGAAGAAATAGCTGAGGGAGATCTACAACCAGCAGATGCGCCATCTGGTGATACTGTTGGGTGTTTAGTTGTGGATTCAGATGGTAATATTGCAGCTACGTCTTCAACAGGCGGAATAAAGAAAAAAATACCTGGTCGGGTGGGTGATAGTCCAGTAATGGGCGCGGGTGCATTTGCAAACGAAATCTGTGGAGCATCAGCAACCGGATGGGGAGAACACATCATGCGAGTTGTACTAAGTCGAATGACTGTTTTGTATGTAGAAGAGGGTCTTGATGTCACAGCTGCGGCACATAAAGGAATTAAGATGTTTGAAGAGAAAACAGGGAGTGAGGCAGGGATAATCGTAGCTGATCGTTCTGGAAATTATGGTTTTTCTCATAATGCTAAAGCTATGCCTTTAGCCGTAATCAGTCGAGAATTAGACAATATGACATCTCAAGCATGTAGAGAATGAAATCTCGGGTCACACCTTTTACTCAGACATAGCTGCTATTGTCAGGTCCTGTTCCAAGCATTTGTGTCAAAATCATGTCGTAATAGTTGTACGGATGAAGACCTGGTAGTTTACCAACTGGTTTTCCATCTTTGAATGCTATGACCATTGGAACCGACTGAACGTCAAATTGAACTGTTGTCCTTCGGTTTACGTCGATATCGATTCTTGCAAAGTACACCTGTCCATCATAGTCTTTTGCCAGGTCTGCAAGGATAGGTGCGAGCGCTTTGCAGGGTACACACCAATCACCATAGAAATCTACAATGGCGTGTTTGGTATTGGAAATGGTCTGCCAGAAATTCGAGTCATTGAGCTCGTTCACTATGCTATTCGCCATCGGTTCGATAACCTTGGGTTGTTGAGCTTGCTTAGCTCTTTCAACAAGAATCTGCATTTTTCTACGGCGTATCTCTTCCAGTTCTTTGTCATCCAGCATGAGAACACCTTATCGTTTGTGCATATATAGTGCACAACCGCATATGAATTCTTTGGTGCAACTTGTACCGATTCGGTTCGGTTTATATCTCAAAGACGTTCTAATTTTGTGGGAATATCTGTGACCGAAGAATCCACCAAGAGTCCGCTCAAGTATTATGTCATGCTTATTATTGCAATGGCATTTTGGGGTGGAAGTTGGCCATCTGCAAAGATCATTGTGGGCGTAGCTCCACCGATGACCATAGGGTTCTTTCGGTTTCTTATTGGAAGCGTGTTATTTCTTATTCTTCTCTTCACCACCGGGAAAGATGTAAAACGGATTTTTAGAAGGTCAAACTTTGCGATTCTATTCATGTTGGGATTGACAGGTATTTTCGGTTATGGTATTCTATTCCTTACAGGAATGCGTTTCACTACTGCTGCGCAAGGTGCGATAATTGCTGGTTTCAATCCTGCTACTGTCAGTATAATCGCGCATATAGCACACAAAGAACGACTTCCACACCGCTGGCAGTATATAGGGTTTCTACTTGCGTTTCTGGGTGTTACTTTTGTTGTAGGAATCCAATCACTACTCGACTTTCAATTGGATTACCTGATTGGAAATGTGATCATCCTTGGTGCCATGTTAACATGGGGAATCTATTCTTCAGTTGGTAAAGAGGCAATGAAGACTCTGTCACCTGTTGAAATGAATGCAGGAGGTGCTTTGATTGGAACATTCCTTTTTGGCATGGGTGCTATCACCGAAGAAGTGTGGACACTCCCCGCTTTGGCAGATGGAGTATTCTGGACCAATGTCATCTATCTTGGCGCATGTGTGACATTCATCGGATTTCTATTCTATTTCATTGGTATCAGGGAACTTGGAGCGACTAGAGCAGGAGGCTTCATCAATCTCGTTCCAGTGTTCGGGACTATATTCTCAGTTTTAATTCTGCAGGATGTCTTGTATTGGACATTCATTGTTGGATTACTTCTTGTAATCAGTGGAATTTTTCTGATCAATTTCCCATCCAGAAAGAAGATACTGTCTAAGACGGAACAAACATAACAGAGTAGGACTGTCGAAGATTGTGACCAACATGGAAGCCTACGATAATCTCATGAATAGAATGAAGGAAATCATTATTCTAGGTAGTGCCACTGCCATCGTACAATGGGATATGGAAGCTTACATGCCTCCAAAGGGAATCATGTTGAAAAGTGAGCAGCTATCACAATTGAGTAAAATGATTCACCGGATGGTAACTGACCCTGAGGTAGGTCAGCTTCTTGAAACAGTTGAAAAAGGCTCTAAGGCTTTGGATGAGGTTCAAAAACGGAATGCATCACTTGTTCGAAGAGCATATGACAAAGAAACAAAGGTACCTGAGGATTTGGTAGCTCGTCTCGCTAAGCAGCAAGCTATATCCGTTGAAACTTGGAAGAAAGCCAAAGCTGCAAATGATTGGAAGATGTTTGAACCTGATCTTCAGAAGATGGTTAACCTGAGTAGAGAACGTTCTGAGATTGAGGCGAAGGTGAAAGGTATTCCCAATCTTTACGATAGTATGTTAGATGAATTTGAGAGAGGGCTCACATCGAGCCTGGTCACCAAGGTTTTCAGTGAATTGAGGGATAGATTGGTACCACTGACTCAGAAGTGTGCAGAAGCTTCCAAAGAACTAGACACTTCTTTCTTGAGTCGGAAAGTTCCAATCGAAACTCAAATGAAAATAGCTACCGATGTAGCAACTCTCGTTGGATATGATACAGTTACTGACCAAGCTGGTGGTAGAATCGACCAGGTGGAGCATCCTTTCACAACTGGCTACTATGACGATGTTAGAATCACAGTGAAGTATCACGAGGATAATGTTTCATCAGCAATCTATGCTATACTTCATGAAGCAGGTCACGCTTTGTATGAGCAGAATTTGAATCCAGAGTGGATGTATACACCAGTGGGTGCTAATGCCTCATATGGAATTCATGAATCTCAATCACGGTTCATTGAGAATCTGATTGGTAGGTCTCCAGAATTTCTAAGATATTATCTTCCAAGGCTAAACAAACTCACCGGAGGTATCTTTTCAGACATTAACGAAACTGCATTCATCAAAGCAATGAATGTGGTGAAGCCCTCGCTCATTCGAATCGAAGCTGATGAAGTGACCTATTCACTGCACATCATCATCCGGTATGAGATTGAACAAGCCCTCTTCTCAGACAAGATCTCTGTATCCGAACTTCCACAAGTCTGGAATGAAAAGTATCAGGAATATCTGGGCCTGGAAGTACCTGATGACACAAATGGGGTATTACAAGATACACACTGGGCCAGTGGTTATTACGGATATTTCCCAAGTTATGCTCTTGGAAATATTTACGATGGCATGTTTTTAGAAAAAATAAACAAGGAGATCCCTGACTGGCTTAGTAAGGCCGAGAAAGGTGACCTTATGCCATCTATTGAGTGGATGAAAAAGAACGTGCACAATATGGCGGCACTCTATGATCCTGCTGACCTTATGGACAAAATCACAGGAAGCAAACTCACAGCTGAACCATTCCTAGACCATATAGAGAAGAAATTTTCAACCATCTTTGAGTTCTAAGTGTGTGAGGAAGGGCTTTCTTACGGCGAAAGCTCTTTGCATCATCCAAACGATGACCCATTTATCAACTATCTTAAGTAGAAATACTCATTATTGCATAACTAAGAACCATGCGATGAATGTCCTATGCTGCAATATGAAGGAAGTATCTGGAGACCCCCAAGTGAGGTTAGAAGTCTGATTCTGCAAGCTACAGTAGGTTGTTCCCACAATGCATGTATTTTCTGTGTTTCATACAAGAGTAAGAATTACAGGGTTCGAGGTGTAAGAGGAATTCAAACAGATCTTGATTCACTTCCAGTTCACTATAAAGAACGAACAAGAAGAGTATTCATTGCTGATGGCAACGCACTTGCAATGCCAACTTCTGAGTTAGAAGGTACCTTGAAATTACTCTACAAAGAACTCCCTGGTCTTGAACGAGTAGGAGTCTATGGTTATGCAAAAGATGTTCGCAAAAAAACCGTTGATGATTTGAAGACACTCAAGGAGGCTGGTCTAGGCATCGTCTATCTAGGTCTTGAAACTGGAGATGATGAGTTACTTAGATGGGCTCGAAAGGGAGTCAATTCTACTGAAAACATCACAGCATGCAACAAGATTCGTGATGCGGGGATTCCCCTCTCGCTGACAATTATACTTGGTTTGGGAGGTTTCGAAAACTCTGAGAGACATGCTAAATCAACTGCACATGTCCTCAATGCTATTGATCCAGAGTATGTAGGAGCTCTTACCCTGATGACACCTCCAGGTACCAAAATTCATGAGATGGTTAATGAACAAGAGTTCATATCAATGGCTCCAATGGCAATCCTCAATGAACTCAAAGTCTTGGTTGAGAATCTAGAATTGAGTAATTGTGTCTTTAGGACAAATCACGCATCAAACTACCTCGCAATACGCGGTACCTTGAATTCTGAAAAAGAAATGATTCTGAAGCTACTGAACGAAACTATCAATAATGAGGACACTAGTAAATTCCGTCCGGGATATTTACGTGGACTTTGATTTTGAAAAAAAAAGAAGGAAAGTGTGAGTATTTGTTTAACTCACACTTATGATCTGCAATTTGGTTTACTTTTTGCCACCGCCACCTCGTTTCATGAGGATCACCAAGATGATTACAACAACAAGTACGCCTGCTCCAATGATAGCTATGAGCGTGGGATCAAATGGTTCACCCGGTGGTGGTAGTTCATCAAAGTTATCCAGAGTAAATGGATCATCTGATTCATCCTGTCCAGTCAGCATGCCATCTGATGCAACAACTCGAATCATGTAGCTATTGCTATCATCATGCAATGTTGTATTCCAGGACCATGCAAAACCAGTCAGCCCTGAAGTCAGGCTAGTCCAATCCGAACCATTGTTATCACTGATGAACAATTCGAAAGTGAGCTCATCTCGATTCGGGTCCACCGCAGTCCACTCAATGAATTGAGTGACGTTAAGTATCTCTCCACCATTCGGAAAGACGACATCCACAATTGGAGCACGATTCTCAATGAGCCAATAGAACGCATTTGCCAGAAATACATCATTGTCTGAGTCGTAGATATTGCCGTAATTATCGGAATCATAATCTGAAGATAGTGGAAGATTATAATCCGCAACTGCCACGACTCGCCCCATACCGAATGTGGTAGCAGCTATGACAGGAACACCAATCGCGAGTCCTCCTGCACTCCATGAAGCTGTTCCATCTGTATCAGTTGATACCAATGCTGTTCCAGCTCCTACTGTGACGAAGCCGCCATTCAGATCAAGCTCGATTCTCTCGACCCCTGTCATGATTGGGTGATTTGCTAAGTTATCACCATCATGAATGACATAGGTACCTGCAGAGATGAAATCGTCACTTTCTGTTATGGCCCCGCCTGTTTCGTTGTACTGTAATCCAAACTCAAATACAACTGGGTTGACTTGTTCACAATGGACAGTATGATCAGCTAAGACGAATAGACCTCCTCCACGGCTAACAAAGTCCACAATAACTGAAATCTCAGGAATAGTAAAATTCGTTACCCCATCAGGTAGTATCAGGATGTCCGCTTGGCTCACAAGGCTCTCGTGGAACTGATTCATCCATATGAAGTTGTAGCCATTTAGGGTTAAGAATGTTGCAAAAACATTGAAAGATGCAAGACTTACAGCGGGTGTGTTTGAATTATCAAACAGAACGGTCTTCTCGGGTATTCCAGCTGCAGATAGCCAGTTCATCATACCAGTTACAAAGACTTCATTGTTCTCATCAAAAAAGTCAGGAGTGGCATCTCCATCCCAATTAATGTCAGCTAGAAAATCACCGTCAGTAAGAGCAATAACCCGTCCAGCACCATAAATCAGGGATGCGGCAACAGCTAAGCCAGCAGCTAGACCGCCACCTGCCCATCCTTCGGTCCCATCAGAATCGGTCAAGATTAGTGGTTTTGCTGCTGCAGGTATAGTTGTGAATGCAGAGCCATAGTACATCTGAATTGTAGATACTCCGAACGTTGTTGAATGATTCGCAATATTACCCACACCATAGATGGGTTGGCTTGGATCTCCACCATTCTCATCAGAATCAAAAACTACGGATCCTGAAGAATTTCTAGCGAAACCAAATCCTCCAAGGAGGCTAACAGTATTATTGCCCCATCTGCCCCAATCAGTGGCAATTAGGAGACCTCCTCCACCTGCTACAAACCCTTTGACGAAGTCTATTTCAACACTACTGTAAGGGATTGGTGCGACCCCATTTCCAGCAACAAGAACGTCACAAATTTCTATGAGTGATTCATCCCATGTGTTCATTGTAGCAATTGCAAAACCATAATTCTGTTGAATTTCATTCGCGAAGTTATTAAATCCGGAATTTGGATTGCTAGTCTGATAATGTGAATTATCAAAAACAGCGAGTCGAGTAAGACGAACCGCATTTGCTAGAATTGTTCTCGGGTTTGGGTCTATATTATACATGTCAAAGCCAAGCATGACCACGTGACCTAGACCCATATATCGATGTGCAACAACTGTCTGGCCCCCTGTTGAAAAGATAGTATCACCATCGGGTGTATCAAAACTGCTGGAGCCACTGGGACCAGTGTATGCTGATACTCCAAAAGCCAATGGATCAAATGAGTTAGTTATTGTGATTGAAGCACCTATTCTTGCTGTTGAATTGTAGATTCTCATCAGACCGGTATTGTTCAGGATTCTTGCTGTTGGATGATAAGCAATCTCACTTGTAGACCAATGATCCATGCATATCACAATTCCGCCATCATCGACCCATCCACCGATGAAACCATCCCAAGCAGCAGCAACAGTATCCATCTGTGCATAAGTCGCAAGCTCTTGTTCCACCAACAGTAAAACATCATACTCGACAATTCGTGTTTCAAGTTCAGTATAATCGGTGAGGTTATCATATTCAAATGTATAACCATACTCAGCTTTCAATTCGCCCATTGTATGATCCCATTCTCCTGCGCCGGCATTATCAGAAAACTGATTAAACACAAGGATACTAATCGGTTCTCTTCGATTCGTGAAATCGTAATCTGTAGCTGGAATCGAAGCGTCAGCTATAGTTGTTGTACTTCCAGATGGAGAGAATGCTGCAATCCCCATCGGTACTGTCAGAAATAAAACCGACAGAAGTACACACAATAATTTCTTGTTACTATTCATGTTGTGAACCTCTTATCATAAACTACAAAGTGGAAATGATTGGCGGTCGTGAAGCAACCAACTTTCTCCCTCGTAAGCGTAGTTGATTGTCGACAGTCTCGTCTGTTATAAATCTACATTTATTTTCAGAGAGCTCGGGGATACCTCAAACTAGTATACCGTGAATTAATAGGATTAGAATAGAACAATCAGGAGGCAGTAGGGGCAGATGGTCGGAACCCTCGAAATACACCTAAATACTAGGACCTTCAATTCATTACGAGCATCATGAAAATCCGCATAAAGGCCGCCACCATAATTATTATTCTCACGATATTGCCCCTAGCTTTCACGTTTTTTATAACAATTCCAACTACTCAAACAACGCAAACACAAATGATTCTATCACATCTTTCATCGGTAGCTAGTATTCATGAGAGTCGGGTTGAAGAGGAGATTAAGGACTATCATAAAGAAATTGCTTTCCTAAGCGATATTTGGCTTCCCCCTTTCATTGACTCATACATTGAGAACTCTTCTATTGACATGCAGACTCTCATGTATGATGAATTAGAGCGAATGCGAAATATTAACATTCAGATTGATCATATAGAAGTGGTTAATTCAAGTGGAATCATCTTGGCTTCATCTAATTTAATCCGGGTTGGAAACGATATTGGTGGTGAAGATTATTTCATAAGAGCCCTGATAGGGAATGTAGTTGACGCATTCTATCTTGATGCAAACTCAAGTTTGAAGTTGCACCTAGCTGGACCTGTCATCTTGAATGGAACAGTAAGTGCCGTGGCTATTCTGGACTATGATCCCTCGGACTTAGTCACATTATTCCTAGATACTACAGGTTTAGGAGAATTCGGAGAGGCACTCCTTGCTAAACGTGATGAGAATGGAGATGCATTGTTTATCACTTCACTAAGGCACAGGGAGCAAGCATCTCTCAACCTAACATTGCCAAAAGACGATTTAGCGGCACCAATTACACAGGCTCTTCTCGGTGTTGAAGATACATTCACAGAAGCGGTAGACTATCGCAACGTAACTGTTCTCGCTGTTACCCGGTTTATATCAAGTGTTGATTGGGGTATTGTTGTTAAGATGGATGTTTCTGAGGCGTTTGGATCTATGATAACATCAATCAACATTGTTATGATTGCCTCAATTGTTTCAGCGTTCGTCACTCTTATTGCTGGTTTTGTAATTGCGCGGTCGATCACAGAACCCATTGCAAAGCTCACTGTGGCGGCAACCAAGATTAGCGAAGGAGAATTAACGCAGCGAGCTGATATTACATCGGGTGATGAAATCGAAGTCTTGGCCAAGTCGGTCAATCTTATGGCAGATACTTTGGTCAATTCGAATATTGAACTAGAAAAAAGAGTAGAAAGACGAACTAGGGAGTTATCCAGGTCAAATGAGGCATTAGAACAATTCGCTTACGTGATCTCTCATGACCTTCAAGAACCTCTTAGAATGATAGTGTCCTATCTTCAGCTAATTGAAGATCGTTACAAAGACCAACTTGATGATGATGCAAGGACGTTCATCGAATTCGCGGTAGATGGCTCAAAACGCATGCGAGAAATGATTATTGACCTGCTCCAGTTTTCAAGGGCCGGAAGGCATTCCCAGCAAGAAGAGGAAGTTGATTGCAACGCAATTCTAGTAGAAGTTCTATCCAATCTACAGGTGTCACTTCAAGAAACTGGGTCTAATGTGGATTCCAAACATCTGCCAACAATAATCGCGAATCGCGGTGGGATTACTGCATTGTTCCAAAATCTCATTGCAAATGCAATAAAATATCGAAGCGAAAAACCCCTGAGCCTTGACATCAATGCTGTTGAAAGCGGAGATGTATGGCAATTCTCAGTAGCTGATAACGGCATAGGTATTTCTGAAGAGTACCACCAACGCATCTTCGATGTATTCCAGAAACTACATCCTAGGAAAGAATATCCGGGTACTGGAATCGGTCTCTCAGTATGTAAAAGAGTTATAGAGAGTCTAGGCGGAAGAATCTGGGTGGAATCGAAACTGAAAGAGGGATCGACGTTTTTCTTCACGATTCCAAAGGAGCGGATAGTTAAATGAATCCAAGAATCACTAACTTGCCAATATCGATCTTGCTTATAGAAGACAATCCGGGAGATGTTCGACTGATTGAAGAAGCCTTCAAGAACGCAAAAGTAACAAATACGATTCATTCGGTAGAGAATGGCAATGATGCCATGGATTTTCTCAGGAAGAAGGGAAAGTTTTCCTCTGGTGAGACTCCTGATCTTGTCATCTTGGATTTGAATCTTCCAGGTAAGGATGGTCGTATTGTATTGTCTGAGATGAAGTCAGATCCTGAACTAAAGAAAATCCCAGTAATCATTCTTTCAAGTTCTGGTGCTGAAGAAGACGTGATGAAGTCCTACGAACTTTCCGCGAATTGCTATATAACAAAACCCGTTGATGTAAATGAATTCTTCAATGTGATTAAGTTGATTACTGATTTCTGGATTACAATTGTGAAACTCCCCTCTTGAAGTAGTTCACCATGCATAGCGTTCTGGAAGATAAGGATAACATCACATAAATTGGTTGATTTTTACTACAACAAAGATAAAAAAGGGGAGAGTGATTCGTTATTCTTTGCAAGTGATGTGAGTTTCATGCTATATCAACTATATCTAAGCTCTGGTCATTACTATAGCTGAGGGAATAATATGAGCGATAAAGTTCGGGTGTTACTAGTTGAAGATAACCCAGGTGATGTAAGACTCATTCAGGAATACCTGAAAGAAACCACAATGTTAGACTTGGAACTTAGCGTAGTTGATACTCTTGATAAAACCAAGACTATCTTGGAAGAAGGCAAGACAGACTTGGTATTGCTCGACCTTTCATTGCCAGATAGTTCAGGCATTGAAACTGTCATTGATACCATTGCAGCCGCCCCAATGATTCCGGTCATTGTAATGACAGGGTTAACTGATACTACACGAGCAATGGAAGCAATCAACGGAGGTGCACAGGATTACCTTGTAAAAGACATGGTGAATTCTGATATGCTGGGGCGTTCAATTCGTTACTCACTCCATAGGAAACAGGCTCAGGTAAGAATCGAAGAAAGCGAGATGAAGTTTCGCTCCTTATGGGATAACTCAGTTTCTATCCTAGCTTATCTTGAAGTAGTGACTGATGATGATGGACAACCTATTGATTCTAAACTCATTGAGGTGAATCCACGCTTCGAGGATATCACAGGCTTGAGTAAAGAGGATACGGTTGGAAAGAGATTTAATGACGTGAAATCAAAATTGTTCAGTGCTGACTTCGATCCTAATCCTATATTCTGGAAAGTTGCTATGACTCGAGAACCTACTAGTTTTGAATTTCAGAACCCAGTATCAAAACGGTGGTTCTCTGTTTCAGTTTACAGTCCTTCATACGGAACATTCGTTTGCGCTTTTCAAGACATCTCCTACACCAAGAAAGCAGAAGGAGCACTTCGAGAGAGCGAGCAACTAAACAAGCAAGCCGCAGAAACTTCCCAACTCTATTTGGATATTATGAGCCATGATGTCAGGAACCAACTACAAGCTGTCATAATGGCTTCAGACATTTTAGAAGATATGAAGATTGAAGGTGAACACGAAACTGCACTAGAAATCATAGTGGAATCAGTTAAGAAAGCACAGAACCTGATTCGGAAGATTATCACAACCCGAAACTTATTGGAAATTCCACTTACTGAAATTTCGTTGAAACATTCCATTGAGAACACGTTAACAACCTTGAAGGAAATTTACGTTGATGTTCATGTGGAATCGATATATCATGTAGATGATCCTCGAGTGCTAGCAGACGAGTTCATTGAACAGCTCTTGATAAATATCCTAGAGAACACAGTTGACCATGGTGGTAAGCCAACGAAGAACGTGTGGATTGAACTCCAAGAGAAAGATCAGGGCTATCAACTTTCAATTAAGGACGATGGACCGGGAATCCCAGATGATAAGAAAGAGTCGCTCTTTGATCCCCGTAGACGTTTTGGAGGAGCAGGAATTCATCAATCAATACATATTCTCAAGAAGTACAAGGGTCATATGAGTGTGCATGATAGAGTAATATCTGATCCCAGTCAAGGTGCAGAGTTTCGTGTGTGGCTGCCAAAAATATAGCTAGTCAAGTTGAATGGGAAGAGAAAAAATGAATGAATAGCGAAAGAGTGTGTAAGCATGGGAGAAAAAGCACGAATCCTAATTGTAGACGATAATGAGGCAATTTGTAAAACCATGAAGAACATCTTTCAAGCCAAGAATTATGTAGTAGAAATTGTCCATTCTGGCAAAGATGCGATAGCCGCGAACAAGAAACAAAAATTTAACGTAGCTATTTTGGATCTCAGGTTACCAGATATGGATGGTATTGCTATACTCACAGAACTATCCAAAGAGAATGCCGACATCGGTGTAATCATGATCACTGGTTTTGCGTCTATAGAAACAGCAGTGGGTGCATTGACAAAAGGAGCTGAAGCATTTATTGTAAAGCCCTTGAACATGGATGAAGTTTTGAACACGGTCAACAGAGTTGTTGAAAAGCAACGATTGACCAGGCAAAAACAAGAGGTTGAGGAGCAGCTTCGTGAAAGCGAGCTACGACACCGAATGGTCTTATCTTCAATGAACGATTTAATCTTTGTCTTGGATAAGAATAATGACTATGTCGAGTTCTACACATCTGGTGAGATTGACCTTGTTGCTCCTGTTGAAGAACAACTTGGAAGTAATGTGAAAGATGTTTTACCATCGGAGTTGGCACAGAGAATCATTGATTGCGCTAACCGAGTTAGAAAGGAAGGGAAACGAGAAGAAGTAGAATATTCTTTGACAATAGGTAATAGGAGGAATTGGTACTCAGCAATGCTAGATATCCACCAAGATGGTGAGAGTATCGTTCAGACTGTAAGAAACATCACTCTTCGGAAAACTGCAGAAGCTGAAATAAAGACACGCGAGAAAGAACTTGAGATCTATGCGTCATTGTTGCGGCACGACTTGAGTAACGATCTTGGAGTCATCTTTGGAAATATCGACATTGCTCGCTTATTATTTGATGAAGGAGAAAATGAAGAACTCATTGACACTATCGATTCTATTGAAGCAATCTGTAATCGGATGAAAAGTCTCATCACAGTGTTCAGTCGACCAGTTGATTCAATCGAAAGTGATTTGTTCGAACAGCTCAAGTCCATCGTGGCTACTACTAAAACTGTAAACCCAAACCTAACTGTAAACATTCATGCTCAAGGAGCTTCTGAAAACCTGTCTGTCCCAGCGAGTAGACTTTTGGCTATGGTTTGGGAGAATCTCATACGGAATGCGACAGAACATGCTGGTGAGAATTCAATTGTTGACATTCAAATCTCAAGAGAAGATAATATGGTTCATGTAGTTGTTTCTGATAATGGACCGGGGGTTTCTGAAAAAGTTAGAAAGAAACTCTTCCAGAAGGGTGTTACAACCCAAGAAGGGGGTCTTGGACTCTACCTCTCAAAACAGATCATCCAGATGATAGGTGGATCAATTGAGTTTGTGACTGATGAATCAGTCCAAGGTGCGAAGTTCAAAATAATACTCCCAATCGTTCCGGAATAAGTCCTTTTCAACAATCTCGCTAAAACGGACAAAAGCTAATTGTATTAATTAAAATTTGGGAAAAAGAGAACTCTACTTTTCTATTCTTGTCGTTCCGGCAACCTTGAATAGCACAATGTATCATACTTTTTCATTGTTCAAGAATTGAAGGGGTAGAAACGCGGTGGAAGTTCCGATTGTAAAATACAAAGACAAAGATGGTATTGAGCGAGAGATCGAATTCGACAACGAAGAAGAGGACACATTGGATCTCTCTAAGAAAAAAATCATATCAGTGGATTTCGAATCAATTGTCCAAATTCCTAATATTATCGAAATAAACCTTGGTGGTAATGTCCTTGAAACCATCGATCTTTCACCTCTACGAGGATATCCGACCCTTGCAAGATTCAGTCTTTTCAAGAATAAACTGAAGACAATCGATTTGAAACCTCTTGCAAAATGTCCAAACCTTCAGGAACTCAACTTGGGTACAAACCAGTTTGATTCAATTGATCTATCACCACTTAAAGCGTCTAGTAATCTTAGAAGGCTCAGAATTTTCAACAACAATCTCAGTTCAATAAACATTAAGCCATTGTCTGGGTGTACATCACTTGAAACATTGGAGATAGAGAATAATGATTTGAGTTCTATTGACCTATCACCACTCTCGTCTTGCCCCAATCTTCTTCAATTAAATATAATGTATAACAAAATCACTGAGATTGATACTGAACCGCTTTCAAATTGTACAAAACTAAAGTTCTTGTATCTTCACCATAATCAGATTCAGACAGTTGATTTACAGCCTTTGAGTACCTGTTTAGATTTCAGAATTTTGAGACTTGGTGGCAATCAGCTCGAAGAAATCGACCTAACTGGTCTCTCCAATTGCACAGAACTTCGAAGACTTGGCTTAGCAATGAATAGAATTCATAGTTTGGACCTTAGTGCTTTGGCAAATGCAGAAAGTCTCTCAAGCCTAGATATTGCTGGAAATCGTCTGACCAAGATCAACCTTGCGCCTCTTGAAAATTGTGAAGAACTTGGAGATCTTTATCTATTCAGTGACCACCCCGATGAGAATGAATTCACAACTCTCGATATATCCCCATTATTCAACTGTGCAGAGCTCGAAGATTTTGGAGTGAGTGAAGAAACTGAATTGAAGGCTGATAAGAATCTACAAGATGAAGATGACCTTCCGCTTGCTCTCGAAGAACTCATAGAAGAAAATCGCATAGAATGGGTTTAAACCATCAAGGGCGCCATCATATGGTAACTTTATATGACGGAATATATGATTGATAACTTGCCGGGTATGCAAGATTGAGGATTATTTATGTCTACAAGGGAACAGGAAATCGCAAAGATTGCGAAAATGTACACAAAGTACCTTAATGGACCTCTTGGAAGTGGCGTGATGAACCATTTGCAGGAGGGAGAGAGTTTTACTATAAAATCAGAAAGTAAGACACTTGAAATTCTCAAATACGAAGGGAAGGCAATTGTCAAAGTTCTCGACTCATCACTACAGACAAAATCAAAATAAGATAGACCGCTTCAAGAAAACTCATTGAATCTTTGTCACCACATCAAAGCGGATATAACGGATTCTTGCAGAATAAAATATCAGGATGTGCAATAGTTGGTAGTGGAAATAGACGATGCCACACAAAAACAAGTTCAAGAGATGTTCTCTGACTTAATCGATGACGTGACAATTCACCTGTTCATTGAGGAGATTAATTGTCTTTACTGCAACGATGTTAAGGATATGGTTGACCAACTTGCAGAGTTATCTGACAAAGTCACAGTACAAGAACATAAAGGATCACTTGATGCTGCAGATGCAAAAGAGATGGGTGTAGAACGTACTCCAGCCCTCGTGCTTCATGGAAAGAAACCATACAATGTCAAGTTCTACGGAATTCCTGCAGGCCATGAGTTTGGAGCTTTGGTTGGCTCAATTGTTGATGTATCTAAAGGAACCACTCCTCTACCTCAAGATGTCGTTGAAGATATTGCGTCAATTAACAAACCAATTAACATCAAAGTCTTCGTGACTCCACAATGTCCTTATTGTCCCAATATGACCCGTCTCGGCGCCCAAGCCGCAATCATCAACCCATTGATTTCTTCCGAGATGATCGAGTCACTTGAGTTCCAAGAAGAAACTGCAAAGTATGAGGTCTTTGGCGTTCCTAAGACTATCCTCAATGAAACTACATCAATCGAAGGTCTCTCACCTATTGAGATGTTTGTAGAGAAACTCTTCGAAGCTGCGGATAATTAAGATTACAAAAAGGAATTATAGACGAAATGAGTTTCCTTACACATGGAAACTCAATCTTTTGTTATAATGTTAAGACAAGCCAATGAATACGGTAGTCCGCAGACAGAGGACCGTGTGTCTGAACACTTTGAATATTTGCAGAATCTCCATAAGAAAGGTATACTGATAATGGCAGGGCGTTTCTCTGAAGTGCTCATAGGCTTAGTCATGCTACAAACTTCAACACGAAAGGAAGCTGTTGAAATTATGAGAAACGATCCCGCAGTTAAATCAGGCATTTTTCATACAGAGCTTTATCCGTGGCGAATCGCGCTCAAATAAGGCAAATCACTCATTATGCGGGCAAGTGAAGTTGAACTCAGTTTCGTTGACATACTTGTATGCTTGATATGCAGCATGAACACCCTCACCGACTCCAGTGATTGCTTGTTTGAACTCGCTATCAACCACATCTCCTGCGGCATAAACACCTTCAATGTTAGTCCGGCTTGAACGGTCGATTTTGATCTCACCCTTATCATTGAGTTCGACTCCTATTTTCTTCGCTAGTTCGGAGTATGGGATCCC
>VAPA010630699.1_pt1 | contig 32133 bp, 37 predicted proteins | sample 3395041 | NCBI WGS metagenome assembly VAPA01 (sample SAMN08290432, study PRJNA428436) | hydrothermal vent metagenome | isolation source: Deep-sea hydrothermal vent chimney | place: Indian Ocean: Southwest Indian Ridge | depth 1973 m m
ATGAATGCACCAATCAACACTGCAGACCTCACAGTAAACACATGAGTCCTGCGGTAGGATCTCATGTGTTTACTGTGAGGTCTGCAGTGTTGATTGGTGCATTCATCAATCTTATCGGCGCTATCTCTCTTGGTGGAGGAGTTTCCGAAAAAGTAGGATCAGACTTGGTGACTGGAAATGATCTGACAACACAGATGGTATTTGCAATTCTCATCTCAATGACTATATGGTTGCTAATCGCTTCGGCAACCAAGGGACTACCAATCAGTACAACTCAGTGTATTGTTGGTTCTGTAATTGGGGTGGCTATTGCAGCACCTTTCATTAGTGGTTCGGCATGGGGAGCTGAGGCGATTAACACAGCAGTTATCATTGAGATCCTTGCAGGCTGGATAATATCACCCTTGATTGGATTCTTCATTGCTGCACTGATTTTTTGGGGAGTGCGCAAATTGCAGCAACGCGCAACAGGACTATCTGGAAGAGAAAGACAAGAGCAAATTGCCGCATACGGACTTGCAGCCTTTTTGTTAATCACAGGATTGAGTCGAGGAGGCAATGATGTCGCGAATGCTGTCGCCCCTCTTGTGAACCATTCACTCTTTAGTACACCTCTAGTCATCGGACCATTCTCGTTGCCAGGATTCTACGCCCCGTTAATTGTTGGTGGTCTAGGGATGGGTGCAGGTTTGATTGTCGTAGGAAGAAAGGTCATCAAAGTTCTAGCCACTGAGGTTGTGACTTTATCACCTTCGTCTGCACTCTCAGCAAGTATTTCGGTAGCGTTAATCATGTTCATTGGAACGTATTTTGGATTGCCCCTGAGTGGAACTCATGTACTTGTAGCAGCACTCATTGCGGTTGGTTTTGTTGCAAAAGAGAAAGTCCGAATGAAGCAGGTGAGAGCTATCATCATCTCGTGGGTCATTACTGTACCTATTTCATTGATTGTAGCTGTTCCAGTTTTTGCACTCATTCAGTATTTGGTACCAGTGATTTAACTTCACTAGGACGGCATTTCAGGAATTTTGTGAATTAGTATGTAATTCTTAGCTAGTTTTCCAAGATCTTCCGCTTCGTTAATTGAGAGGTGAACTCTAGGTCCAGAAGGAGTTTCTCTTCTAGTAGCTTCAATAATTGCTAGATCTGCATCACGCACAATCGTTTCTACACCCGAACACAGTCTAGTATCTCCCGTGTACGCTATCACTGTTTGACCAATCTGGACTCTATATCCGAGAGAGGGTTCCAAAATCTCGACTCCTGGATGTTTTTCCAGTGAGTAGTGTTCGACCTCAATAGATTTCACCTTAAAAAAATCGGTATCAAATCCAGAACCCTCTGCCATCTCGTGGTTACAGATTTTGAAGGGGATACTGTCTCCGTAATTGTCACGAAAATTCTTGATTATACCTATCGCCTGTTTGCAATCAGTTGGAATCAAGATATTGAGGGATTTTTTTCTGTCCAACATTTGCATGAATCCCAAGAGTGAATGAAGTCCACCCACGTGATCGAAATGACCGTGAGAGATTGCGATAGGATCTATCTCATCTACAAAATCAGTACTCCCAGATAATAGCAGGTCTCTGAGGACTCCATCACCAACATCGAGCATCATCATTCTTCCGGTAAATTTCGAAGTCAGAACAATTGTTGTACCAACTCCCGCAGCACTGAAAGGAACATTCACGCGTACCTCGTCATTTTCCCATTCGGATTTGAAATTACTGATATTATGACTCATGAAATTCACTTCCTTTGAGAGAACGAGTAGTAAAAGCCTCTCTCTGATGAGGTTTGAGCTCTCTTCTGATATATGTCTTGACTGGATTATCTTGAAGGTGCAGAGGTATGGAAAGAGCCAAGCCTCTCAGAGGCTCAACTCAATCCACGAATCATTTTTCATATCCTAGAGGTTTCGTTCTAGCAAGAAACGCCATGAAGTATCCAATCAAAACTGACACAACAAGACCAGCAGCTGTTGTAAGAAGTACTAGAACCCAATCAGGAGTGGCGCCACCCATCATCTGCATCCAAGACCAATACGCACCGGCTATGGTCATTCCTGAGAATGCCACCTTCTTCAAAGGTATCTTTACTGTCTTTGTCTGAAGAACACCCATGTCTACGAGAGCTGCTGCAAGTGCACCAGCCTTGTCAGGCTTGAGTTTCAGTTTCTTTCCAAGTTGACCAACAGTAATCTTTGACTTGGGCTTGACAACCCTCAGAGCCTTTGGAGCATAGTCTGCGATATCGGCAGAGAAATGCTGTACTGCTGCACCAGTGTCAATACCACACTTTCCACAAGTAGGAGAGTTTCTCTTCCATTTCTTACCACATTGCGGACAGCGTTTGCCATCCCAAGAACTACCTGCTGCTTTAGTGACTCTTCTAGTGAGTTCTTCTCGATCAATCGTTTCTGCACCCTTCTTTGGTTTCCTTCGAAGAACAACAGCTCGTGGGAATATTCCGACATCTGATCCTTTCGTCGCTCCACGCATTTTTCGAGCAGCCATGATTCCTTGTTGGAATTCATCAAGGGCCATAATCAATGTTAACGCGGACATCACTGTGAATCCAGCTGTAATGAGTCCACTAATTGACATAATTGCTGCCGCACCAGTAGGTCCAATCTGAAGGACAAATTCCTCTGAAACGGTTCCATTGACTGTAGGTGTTGTTTCATTTGAATACGTGAAAGTAAACGCTCCTGTAATAGTTCCCGAAATGAGACTCAGATTGCCAAACCCAAGAAGCGAGCCGAGAGGAAGGGACGCGTTTAGTAAACTCTCTGTATGATTCGCTGGTAACAGAGGTGTTGCACTCAAGTCGAATGGTTGGTTAATGATAGGTATGCCCAGATATGACATCGTGAACAGTCCATCACGAAGGTATAGGCTATTTCCAGTTGTTATGGTCAGTGCAAGTGTCAAGTCAGCAGACAAATCCAGTAGTTCAATTGGATTTGAGGCATTTGACTCCGCAGCATTTATCCCATTAACTTCCAATAGGAAAGCAAGGCTGTCATCACCACTCCATCCTGCAGGGGGCGCAGCATGAACCGGCATCAGTACTGTCGACCATAGAAGACATGTAATTGTAATCATAACGAACAAATGGGGTAGTGTTCTTCGCAATTATTTCGTACCTCCACTAGGCGCGATTCAGAAGAACGACGGAATTAGTGCCTTTAACTCTTGTTCGCTTTATGTTCTCCGCGCAACGTTTCTTCGATTTCTCGATCAAATGCCTTGTCGTCATCATCATCATCTGGTTCATAGATAATGTGACTCTTAGGAGGTTTTTCTTGTGTTGGCGCCCAATTAGAAACTGCACCTAAGGCATATCCTCCAAAATATGATAGTATGATGAATATAGCTTCGATAGTCCCTACCGTAGGTATGAAAATCATCAAGACAACTGTGGTGATTACTCCTGCAAAAATGCTAGATATGATTCCCAGTCCAATCCTATCAATTGCTCTGAAGCTTTCATAGCCTCCCAAAAAGTAACCCAGTATCAGACCTATGAATATTCCAGGAACTCCAAGAAGAGCTGTATCTAGCGTTGGACCGATTTGCATTTGTTATCCTCCGATTACGAAAACTTGTGAACTTGCATTCTTTAAAATTTCCACTTGAGCAGTCTATAGTGGTTTGAAGGTCACCAACTATTCCAATGAACAATCTCTGATAATTTCCTTCTTGTTCGTGATGTAGTCTCTTTCTCCCTTGATCGTTCATCAAGTATATTTAGGTCTCCCTCAAACCCGATGAAGATCACGGTTACGATTCGGTACTCGTCCGGCATTCCGGTTAATTCCTTTAGTTTAGCTTCATTCCAACCGACTGTCGGATGCCCTAGCAATCCAAGATGGACTGTTTGGAGCAACATATTCTCAACTGCAAGACCCACATCCATAGCAAAGTACGGAAGGCCATGTGCCGGACAACCTCCATCTTCTTTTGCAGCTACGAGAATCATGATTGGTGCAGCCTTTGCATATGCATTTCCTCTACTCAGGGCTTCATGTGCTTGAGTAAGGATATCAGGCTCACGAAGGACCACGAAGTTCCATGCTTGAGTATTCCCACAGGATGGTGCCCATCTACCAGCTTCAAGAATTGATTCGAGCATCTCATCTGAAACTGGTTTATCTGAAAAAGCACGTCCGCTACGACGTTTCATAATCTCTTCTAAAATCATGGAAAAATCCTCGCAACAGTTCTTTCGAGTTTATTCTCTAAGTGCCATTGAAGCACCGCAGTGCTCTGGAACGTCTTGTTGACCACAAGTAGGCCCCATCCAGCAGACTAGTTGGTCGCCTTCCATGTGCATTTCTTTTCCACAATGCAGTGGTACAGAAACTTCAGCTCCACACTTTTCACATACTAGTTGTCCCATAATTGTTCACCTCTCGAGTCCCTGCTCGAGTTGAAGTCATTTTTGCATTAACTATATTTAACGTTATTGATATTTCCACATTCGAACATGGCAAGAACTTTATCCTGCGGTGAAATTGAGTTCCATGAGTCTATAATGACATCGAACATTCTTGCTTGTCTGATTCTGGAATTGGATACCGGTCAACCATTGTATTCGAAATTCTTTGACAAGGAATTGGAAAAGAACCGTACGTTGGTTCCTCAGAAGATTAGGAATGGCGAGATCAAAATGATTCATGAATTGGGAAAGGTAGCTGCGTTCACAGCTCTTGTCACACATGAAACTCCTGATGTTCAACCACTCCTGAAGAAATTCCGTGAGAGGATAGAAGAGGTGTACAAAGAAGGATTGGAAAGAGGTCAGGGGAACTTTGCAGACTTTGTAATCCTTGATAATATTTCCAATACTATCTTCATAGAAAGATCAGATCATTTTGGATAGTATTTGTCTGGCTCTTCCGAGTATACTTTCTCGACTGTCTTATGGGCTCCAGGTGTGTCTAGTTCCACATCTCGCTTAGCTGATTTATCTTCAGAAAGAATTTCCCTGAATACCTCATTCTGAATGATGAGTCTCTGAACTTCATTACTTCCTGTCCAGATTGTAGCTAAACGAGCATCACGATATAATCGCTCAATTGGATAGACATCAGTATAGCCTATGCCACCAAGAATCTGCATAGCCTCGTGAACTGCTTGAAAACCCGCTTCTGTGGCGAAGACCTTTGCTTGAGAAACCTCCTTTCGAACCCACTCACCTGTGTCGGCTTTTTTTGCAGCCCGATAGACGAGACCCCTTGCTGCATCAAGTTCTGTTGTACAATCTGCTACTTTGAAACTGATACCTTCAAATCGTTTGATTGCACGACCAAACGCTTCTCTCTTGTCAGCATACCTTACTGCAATCTCCATGCTTGCTCTTCCCATACCAATTGGACCTGCTGCGGAGGTCAATCTTTCAGGAACCATCATGGCATTGAACACTGCATTTCCGTCATTCAGATCACCAACAAGGTTTGATTCGGGAATCTCAACATTCTTCATCACAATTCGAGCTGCGCCCATTCCACGGCAACCCATGAGATCGTATTCTTCCTCAACCTTAACACCCATGTCACGATCCACAAGGAAAGCACTCAGCGATTCATGGGGTTTTGCTTTGAAATCAGTTTTTGCATACACTAGGAAATAGTCAGCACCAATCCCACCAGCGACAAATCTCTTCTCACCATTGATTATGAAGGAATCTCCCTGTTTTACAGCTGTTGTGTTAGTTCCAAAGAAGTCAGAACCACCTCTGGGCTCAGTGAGACCCTCACCACCTATCTTCTTACCCTGAAGCGTGGGAAGAAGATACTCTTTCTTCTGAGCAGGAGTTCCAAACTTCTCGATGCCCTCTCCGATTATGCTTGGTAATGAATAGGCACAACCAAGAGCGATTCCTAAAACCCCAATCTCCTCAATAGCGACCATTTCAGAAACCCAACCCAGGTTTCTTCCACCATACTCTGTGGGAAAACGTAAACCTAGAAGATTCTCCTTGGCCGCAGCCTTGATGAATTCGTAAGGATATTCCTTAGTCTTGCCATCCATAGCCAGAATTAGATCTCTGTCAACTTTGTCTCGGACAAACTCGCGGACTTCGTTTCTAATCCCTTTTTCATCTTCATTAAGCAATACATCAAACATGTTTCTGACCTCACAGTAGAACTACTGAGAACCCTGTAATAAAGACTTGAGGGTGTCTTCTGAGCCCCCTTCTCTCTCGATGCTTATGGCCTCAACTGGGCACACAATCTCGCAAACCAAACAGAGAATACAATCGATTTCTCGTATTGGATCCACAACAGCGCGCCCACTATCTTCTGTCCAATATGAGATGACATTTGTTGGGCACGCCGTGATGCACTTTTCACAACCAAAACATAGTGACATATCGATTCCAACTATGCGTCCATGTATCTTTGTTGAGTCACCACTGTCTGTTTGCCATACAGGGTGTCCTTCGTGATGACTTACTACTCTCCACGTATCACGGAAGGTTCTGTCGATTGGCACAGACACATAACTTACAAGGTTCCTTTTAGAGAATACGGAAACTATGCATGGCGTTTCCGATAGTCATGAAGTAGAGATACCATCCTTTTTGCAGACACTACTAGGTTGTCCCAGAACCTTTTTGCTCCCTTAGCAGAATTCAACCTGAATTCAATATCGAAATTATGAGGTCCATAACTTGGAATCCAACCGGTGATATCAGCTAGGGTGAACAAGTGAGCGCTTAATCGAGGATAGATCCTCTCATCAAACATAAGATAGGGCAGGTATGGTTCTCTATCTGCGTGGTCTTTTGCTAATCCCGAACAACTTTGGGTGGTCGATAGTCCGAGTTTATTCAATTCCTTGATGTGGTGCCGAATTGACTCGTCGACAGAATAAAGGAATGAATCAGCAGTTTTCATCTCATGTGGAGGACCTTCCCAGTTCTTTCGATACCACCTAAATTCATGATATATCCAGTGAGAAGTTGGGATAGTACCGTGTGTTAATCCCTGTCTGTATGGTTCAAGTGCGTCCATTATATCATGAATAGTAGACAGAAGCCTAGACCAAGACTCGTATCTGTCAGATTCATTCGTTGGTCCAAACAAAATCACGTCAGTTGTTGAAGTGAGTTCAGGATGCCATGATGCTGCGTCAGCGATTGTGAACAGATGAGCTTCGACACCGGGATAACTAGTGCGATTGAATTCAACTTGAGGGCGTTTATGACCTTCAATAAGACCTGTGCTGAAGTGTTTCACCACCAAATCATACTTCGAAAGGGCATTGATGCTCCTTTCTATCTCATCAGAGGTCATTGGTCAGTATTTCTAGATGAGACTTATGTATCCTTCATATCTCTCTCTCGCGAATTGATTATATGTAGATTTGAATCTCTACAACTAGGGATGTTTTTAGATGACTGATCGTATGATAGAGCTTAATGAGATTCATTCTATCGTTATCGAGAATTCGAATGAAGTTCCTAGTGAAACGCGCAAACGATTCTGGAAGATTGTACGTCAAATCAAGAGGAATCCGAAACCAGACGAACGAGAGGTCCTCAAGGCCTCTGAGATAAGAAACATCCTATTTGATGCAAATCGGGGACGAACTTTCGCACTCGGTCCTGTATTGGTTCTGGAAACGGTTCTGGGATTACTATTACTTTTGGGTTACATCTGGGTATTGGGAACACCCTTAGATTGGACCGGAATTTTTGCTTGGAGTTTCTCAAACTGGCTGAATTTTGGTCTTCGACTTCTCATTGTGTTTTTAGTCATCGCATGCTTCTATCCACTCGGTCGAGTCATTGCTGGAAAGTGGGCTGGAATCAAACTTGAAGGAATATGCAGAGATGAGTATTATCAACCCACAGTGAGGATAGATTATGTTACCTTTCTCAAGGCCCCAGCTTCGAAAAGGAAATGGTTCTTCTTCTTCTCAGGTTTTTGGACCGTAATCACTTCACTATGGGTGTGGATTGTTGGAATGCTTCTAGCGGGGGACTATACCGCTGCCATTGTAGCTGTTATTCTTGGACTCTATGAAGGGATTGCTGTTCTAAGTGGGAACCCGTCTCCAACAAGAGGAGAGATGGGACATTATAACCGTGAGAAGAAGATAGAACGTGTATGGAAGAAGAATCGTGCTAAACTTGATGGGACTGACTGATGATTTACATTCGAAGGGTCTCAAGTAACAATCGAAAATGTAAAAGGATGACTCACTAGTGACATTTCTCAACTTCCATCGCTAAATTGATTCTCAGCTATTTAGACAGTCTGATTCGCAGAAGCCCATTCTTTTTAGGGAGACATACTAGCAATTCTAACGCGAGTAACATGAGAGGTCAGTGAAAGTGACATCCGAGATCTTCATCAGATATGTGACAACAAGTGGATTGGAGAAGATTGCATGTTTTGACACTGATGAAACGAAAATCAATCTTGACCTTCGAGACATCTCAGAAATTGACCTTTTACCCATTATTTGGTGCGAGAACCTTGAATCAATCAGTCTTCGTAGCAACAGTCTAACAGAGATTGACCTCTCACCTTTAGAGAATGCAGGAAAGAATTTGAGAGCAATCAGATTAGGTCATAATCGACTTCAAAAGATAGGTCTTGAACCTCTGAGTTCGTGTCCGAACCTTGAAGAAGTTTCGCTATCAGAAAATCAGCTGAAGCGAGTTGATCTCTCTCCACTCTTTCATTGTTCCAATCTCAAAGAACTCAAGCTTGATCAAGAAGTCGCTTTGACTGCGGATCTTCTTCTCAGATCTGTAGGTAGTTGGCCTGAAGTCCTTATTGAGAGATATCATAAGATTCTGTGGAAGAGTGAAACCACGGAGTAGGAGGAGGTATTCGCTGTGGATTCAGGTCTTAAAGGAAAACACATTCTAATCACTGGAGCATCAGGAGGAATTGGGCTTGAATCTACACTGATGTTCTTAACTGAAGGAGCAAAAGTAACTGGTACTTTCAACCGTTTGGTAGAACCACTTGAGAATATTAAGGCAGATTGGCCAGATTCGCTTCATGTTGTCAAAATGGATCAGTCCTCTGAAACGGACGTCGGTAAGCTGTTTGGCAAGGCCAATCAAACATTTGGTCGGGTTGATGTACTTGTTGCGAATGCAGCCATTTCTGACCCTGAGGGACAACCCGTTCAGGAAATGACCATCGAGCGTTGGGAGAAGACACTCAGGGTGAATCTAACTGGGTCATTTCTTTGTGCGAAGTACTTCTTTGCTAACCTCGAGAAGTTCTCCGGAGAATCTGCTTCTCTCATTCTAGTGGGTTCAACAGCTGGGGTTTTTGGTGAAGCATGGTATGTAGACTATTCCACGTCAAAAGCTGCTTTGCATGGAATGATGATGAGTCTAAAGAACGAGATAGTTCATGTGGCTCCCAAGGGTCGAGTGAATCTTGTGAATCCGGGATGGACTATGACCCCTATGGCAGAAAAAGCGCTCACCGAGAAGGATAATGTGAAACGGATACTCCAGACAATCCCCATGCGAAAGACAGCGGTACCAGAGGATATCGCAGGTGCAATTCTATATCTAGCCTCAGACACACTTGCAGGTCACGTTAGTGGACAGACAATAACGGTAGCAGGTGGAATGGAAGGGAGAGTTCTTTTCACTCAGGATGAGATTGATTAGTCTAATCTCCGATCCGCAGATCTCCGGAAGGTTTCAGTCTTCTTACGTTCCTTTCTCTTACCCAGAGGAAAAGGCATGGTCGAATCCTTACGTGGCGAATGGTATGCCTCAGCGGCTATATCAGCTGAACCAGGAGCGTAAAGCATTGTCAGTTTATCGGGTGTTCGAGGACCTTCTGAGTCACGCCCTTTCACGAAGATTAGTAGAATCAATGGAAGTACAACACAGACGAAGAGAACAACAATCCCAATCATTTGATATCGACCTACCAGTTGTATATTCTCTTGAATGCACATAGACCTTTGCACACAGATTGTTTTCTTTCCAAACATTGAAGTTGGTGTAGGACAACGAGGTGAAGTTTCAAATGAGTTCATTCGATAAAGTTGCCTTGGCATATGATGATGCAATTGATTGGGAAGCAAGACTTGCTAGAGAGATGCCATTCTTAATCTCACGACTTGGGAACCCTAAAGGGAAACGAGTCTTGGATCTAGCATGTGGAACTGGTAGACATTCTGTTGCTCTTGCTCTAGAAGAAGCAGAAGTTACAGGGATTGATAACAGTGAGGTCATGATAACAAGAGCTAAACAACATGCAGCAACAAATGATGTTTCACCAAAGTTCATTCTAGGGGAGATGACTGAGATCCATTCAATTACTGCTGATCAGTATGATTTGATAATCTGTCTGGGTAATTCTCTAGCACTTCTCGATAATCTCAATAACTTAGAGATTGTTCTTTCTTCAGTCTACAATTCACTAAACGAGGGTGGCGTTTTCGTAGCTCAAGCACTTAATTTTGAGGAAATTCATAGAACTGGTTTCAGATTCTTCCCACAAAAGGGCGGAAAAATGGATACGGGAGAAGATATTGTATTTTCGAGATTCTTTGAACACACAGATCCTCCACACTCATCAACTCTGGTGATGTCAGCTCAGATGAAGGTAAAAAGTAAATGGACCTCACTGGTTTCGACACAGAAGGTGCTAAACCTCAACTCAGACCTGTTGAAACGTTATCTTGTACAGGCTGGCTTTCAAGAAACAAGTTTCTATTCAGACTATTCTGAATCCCCCTTTGTTGGGAGCGATGACCGAAACGTAGTCATCAGCTCATTGAGATGAGATTATGCTTTTTGTCTTCTACAAACTATTACTAAACCTGAAAAATTACGGCAAGGTGGAGCCACTACACCAAAGGTACTCCACCTTTACCACTCTCTCTACGCATCAGGCTTAGAGAGATACTTTATTCCTGACCTGACCATGAAGATAGCAATAGTCCACTGGACCACAAGTCCAATCGCGGCCAGTCCAATCATTAGCAGCAGCATATCTTATTGCATCCTCGAGTGAATCATTATATATCACGTGATAGGCTCGACTGGCAGGAAATCTCATGGGACTTACCTGCTGTTATGACTTATGAGGTTACAGTTTTCCAAAGGGTTTTCGTTTCAGGAACTTTCCGTGGCCAACCTCTCCCACAAACTTACCATCTTCAGCAACAACTTTTCCTTTCGATACAGTGACAGCAGGATACCCAGTGAGCTTCCAACCCTCGAACGGACTCCAGTCACAATTAGTCTGAAGATTTTCAGCTTTGATTGTTACCTTTTTCTCGGGGTCAAAGACAACTAGGTCTGCATCGCTGCCAATAGCAATAGTTCCTTTCTCTGGATACATACCAAATAGTTTCGCGGGATTAGTACTGACTAGAGAAACTAGTTGATTCACCGTGAAACCACGTTTACCAACACCTTCAGTATACATCAGAGGCACCATGGTCTCAACACCAGGCATTCCAAATGGGATCTTCCTGAAATCCCCATTCCAAGCTGCTTTCTGTTTGGTGTCAAAGGTGCAAGTATCTGTCGCGACAATCTGTACTTCGCCATTTGCTAGACCCTTCCACAGACGTTCGCTGTCGTGTGGTTTCTTGATCTGAGGACATGTGGCATAGAGGTGTCCATTTTCACCCTTGAAGACGTCATCATCGAGAAGTAAATATTGAGGACAGGTTTCTGCATACACGTTCACACCGCGGTTTCTAGCAGCAGCTACAGCATCTGTACCCTCACCTGTTGACATATGTACAATGTACAATTGTCCTCCAGTGGCCTCCGCCCATTGGATTGCCCGAATGATTGCCTCTTCCTCGGTATAACAGGGTCTAGAGAGAGCATGACCATAAGCTCCCCATTTCTCCTTCTCTTTTCCATACCTTTCAATTAACATATCCAAAACATCTACACTCTCTGCATGTACTCCGATATGTCCACCATGCTTAGCTGTCTCTTCTAGAGCGTTGAAAAGCATGCCATCATCAGCCATCCATCCTTCATTCTTGTAGATCATGAACATCTTGAAAGTGGGAATACCGTAGTCAATGACTTTCTTGATTTCAGCTTGTGTTTGAGGATTCCAGTCTGTAATTGCGGCATGTAAGCCATAGTCAACACAGACATTTGGGTCCGCTTCGGCCCTACGTGCTTCAACTGCTTCCATGATTGAATGACCCTTTGTCTGAATTGCGAAATCTAGAACTGTGGTTACACCGCCACATGCAGCAGCCTTCGTACCATTCTCGAAATCATCAGCTGAGATTGTACCTGAAAACGGGAGTTGGAGATGCACATGAACATCTATACCACCTGGAAAGACATACTTTCCTTTTGCATCCACAACTTTGGTATCAGAACTTGAACTCAAATCTGCTGCAATAGTTGTTATCTTTCCGTCTTTGATTCCGACATCAGCTTGGTAAGTGTCAGAAGCAGTCACAATATTACCATTCTTGACAATGAGATCCGGCTCGGTCATTGAAGGTCCTCCGTAATCTTGTGGAGAACTCAACATAAATCGCTTTGGGAAATGCCTATTAGACTAAGGAACTGTTGTTCTAACTCTCAGGTCCCCGGAGTGAGAACATTGAGAAACGTGCGAATAGGTCTAGTTCAGGCAACATGGGAAGGCGATGTGTCCGACGAATCAGTCATAGAAGAAAACATCGAGAGAATGATTCGCAAACATGAAGGATTTGCCACTATTGCGAAACAGCAAGATGTGCAGATTCTCTGTTTCCAAGAATTATTTTATGGACCGTACTTCTGTGCAGAGCAAGACCGAAGATGGTACAAGTACGCAGAGCCTATTCCAGGGCCCCTCACTAAACGAATGCAAAAGCTTGCTAAAAAGAACAATCTCGTCTTGATAGTTCCTATGTATGAGGAGGAGTTAGCTGGGGTCTACTACAACACTGCGATTGTTATTGATTCTGATGGTAGTCTACTGGGTAAAATGAGAAAAATGCACATCCCTCACTTGGACCCTGGATTTTGGGAGAAGTTTTACTTCCGACCTGGGAATCTAGGATACCCTGTTTTTGAAACCGCAGTTGGCAAGATTGGCGTCTATATTTGTTATGACCGTCATTTTCCAGAAGGTGCACGTGCTCTAGGACTGAATGGTGCAGAGATAGTCTTCAACCCCTCAGCTACCGTTGCAGGTCTTTCAGAGCATTTATGGAGCATAGAGCAACCAGCTCATGCAGTTGCAAATGGTTACTTCATTGCAGCCATCAATCGAGTTGGAGAAGAACCTTGGAAGACTGGAACGTTCTATGGTAGTTCATACGTTGCAGACCCACGTGGTCAGATAGTAATCAAAGGGTCTAATGACAAGGAGGAACTTGTTGTAGCCGACATTGATCTCGACATGATTCGTGAGGTTAGGAACGTTTGGCAGTTCTATAGAGACCGGAGACCAGACAGTTACGGCGACCTCACCAAGTTGTAGATCTCAAGTTACAGATATTTCTCAGCTGTAGAAAAGGCCTCATCAAGAATAGAGCAGGACTCATCGATTTGTTCTGCAGTGAGTACCAGGGGTGGTTGAAGTCGAATAACGTTGTTGTCGAGCCCACCCTTACCTATGAGTAGTCCCTTCTCGCGACTGACTTCCATGATAGTTAGGATCTCTTGGGTTGCGGGTTCCTTTGTTTCTTGGTCACGAACAAGTTCAACACCCAGCATCAACCCTTGACCGCGAATTTCACCAACTATCTTGTGATCTTGCTGGAGTTCCTCCAGCTTCTTCTTGAAATGAGCTCCAAGGGTAGCCGCCTTTTCAAGATACTTCTCTTCCTGAATAATCTCAATCACGGCAACAGCTGCAGCACACGACAGTGGGTTTCCACCAAATGTTGCGAATGCATCGGTCACAAGAAAGTCCTCCGCTATCTCAGGACGAGTGATGAAACCAGCAATTGGAATCCCACTCCCAAATCCCTTTGCCATGGTGATGACATCCGGTTCAACACCTGTTTGTTGAATTCCCCACCATTTACCTCCAGTCCGACCAAAACCAGTCTGGACCTCGTCAGAGATATAATAGCCACCATACTCCTTCACAATCTCACTCACAATCTGGAAGTATTCTGCAGGAGGTTGGACTATTCCACCAACTCCTTGGATGGGTTCAGCGATGAATGCAGCAATCTTGTTGTTCGTCTGAGTACGAATCACTTCCCTGAGATAGTGAGCACACTCCATGTCACATCCTGGATGTTCTTTACCAAATGGACATCGGTAACAATAACCATACGGGGTGAATCGAATCCCCGGGGGATGAGCCTCAGCAAATGTACGCCATCCTGCAGTTGAGAGCTCCCTGGCTAGTGTTGTTCGACCGTGATAACCCCTCTGACAAGCGACAATGTATGGATTTCCAGTGAATTTACGAAGCATAGCAATTGCAGCTTCGTTCGCTTCCGAGCCACTGTTAACAATAAATGAACTTGTCAGTCCACTTGGTGCAATCTCAGCTAGCTGTTTTACTAGCACAGCATATGGAATTGTAGAGTAGAGAGAACTAGTGTACACCAGACGTTCAGCTTGCCACTGTATTGTGGATACGTACTTTGGATGATTGTATCCTGTGATTGTGGTGCAGATTCCTGCAAACAGGTCGATATACTCTTTCCCTGCAGAGTCCTTCAAGACTGCACCCTCACCATCAACAAAGAGGACAGGATCTTCATAATAGTGAGATACTGCCGGGGCGAGGTGTTTTTTCTCAATCTCTAAGATCTCTTTCTGAGAGTATTTTCTTGTAAGGTCCTTTGGGACCAGTTTTTCATCCACCATTGTCACCACTTCATTTTCAGGGAACACTGCTAAGATTATCCTCCATAAGTCCTTTTAGGGACGTAGTATTACCATCAAAAAGCTGGAGGAAAATCGAATCATGTCTTCAAACCATTTGGAAATCGAGTTCGCAGGAATCACGTTCAAAAATCCGTTCATGTTATCTTCTGCACCACCCACTATGGACCCTCGTCATATCCTTCGAGCTGCGCGGCTTGGATGGGGAGGGGTTGTGATGAAAACTGTCACAGAGGAACCCACTGTTGACCCCCGAACTAGACTTGGAGTTCTCCGTAAGAACGGGAAAGCAATTGGGATGAATAACATTGAGCTTTTGTCCCGTAAACCTTTGAAGACTTGGACTGAGGACTGGATCCCTAAGATAAAGAAAGAGGCTCCAGAGGATTTCATTTTCATTGCTAGCATAATGAGTAGTCCCGAACCAGAAGGATGGACAGCACTTGCAGAAAGCATGTCCCAGACAGGAGCAGATGCTATCGAGCTAAATGTTTCTTGTCCTCATGGGTCGCCTGAGAAACACATGGGTGCATTCATTGGTCAAGACCCAACACTAGTTGAACAAGTGACTAAGGCAGCCAAGAAAGGGACCGACCTCCCAGTATTAGTGAAATTGACTCCTAATGTGACCGATATGGTGCCTATCGCTGAGGCTGCAGTGAGGGGCGGAGCTGATGCCCTATCAGCAATTAATACAGTAGAGTCATTGATCGGAATTGACATCGAAACAGCTACTCCACTTCCCATTGCATACGGAGTAGACAAGAAAGAGCAGCTCAGCACATACGGTGGGTTCTGTGGACCTGCGGTGAAACCACTCGGTCTACGTTTTGTATCACAGATAGCTAAAGCACTTCCTGACATCCCAATTTCAGGAATTGGTGGTATTGAAGACTGGACCAGCGCTACAGAATATCTTATGGTAGGAGCCAGTACCCTTCAGATCTGTACAGCTGCCATGTGGCATGGTTTCTCAATTATCAAGGGTCTAAATGAGGGGCTTACTAAGTTCTTAGAAAGAAAGGGTTACAAGACTCTTGATTCAGTTGTTGGCAAAGCACTACCCAAAATCACCACATGGACAGCCCTCAGCAAACTACCTCCACTTGTGGCGGGTGTAATTGACGAAAAATGCACTGCGTGTAAGAAATGCGTTATTGCCTGTGCTGATGGAGGATTTCTAGCCATTCAGATGAGGGAGAAGGTAGCAGTCATCAACAACGAGAAATGTGATGGTTGTGGACTATGTGCTGTAGTATGTGAAGATGATGCGATTGAGTTCATTCATACAAATTGACAGTACACAAGAATCAAATAGACATCGAAGCGACTATTGAATTCCGAACTGGAAGTGACCATCTTGACAGTAGAAGTTGTAAAGAACTACATCAATGGAAAATGGGTAGAATCTAAGGCTAAGGAAACACGAGATGTGTTCAATCCAGCCACTGGTGAGGTGATAGCCAAGACTCCCATGAGCACAAAGGAAGAAACCCATGAGGCTATAGCAGCTGGAAAGGCGGCATTTGATCGGTGGCGAGCAACACCAGTTTTCACAAGAGTTCGTCATCTAAACAGAATCAGAGATGCTTTTGAGGAGAATTTTGAGGAACTCTCAAAGATTCTTACAATGGAACAGGGTAAAGCAATTGATGAGTCGCGTGGAGAATACCGTCGTACTATAGAAAATCTAGAGTGTGCTACTAGTGTTCCATCACTCCAGATGGGCTACAACACTGAGGATATATCAGCGGGAATAGATGAGATGGTCATTAAGCAACCTATGGGCGTATTCTTCTGTGTCGCTCCATTCAACTTCCCAGGAATGGTTCCCACTTGGTTTTGGCCGTTTGCGATTGGAGTTGGAAACACCTACATCGTGAAACCCTCAGAACAAGTACCATTGAGTCAAGTCAAGCAATTTGAGATCATTCATGAAATCGGGTTGCCAAGAGGCGTGTTAAACATGGTCCATGGCGGACCAGAAGCTGTAAACGCACTTCTAGAGAGCCCGGATACTATAGGTATGTCTTTTGTCGGTTCTTCTCCAATTGGTAAGCTCTTATACAAGAAAGCTGGAGAACAAGGAAAACGTGCTCAAGTTCAGGGCGGTGCGAAGAACTTCCTCACTGTGATGCCTGATGCAGATTTGGAACGAACTGTTCCTGCACTCATCACCTCGTTTTATGGTTGTGCAGGTCAACGCTGTCTAGCAGGTGGTGTGCTTTTGGCTGTTGGTGACATTTACGAACCTCTGAAGAAGGCAATTGTTGAAGCAGCCAAGAAATATAGTGTTGGTAGTGGACTTGAAGAAGGAGTCCAAATGGGTCCATTGGCTTCTAAGAAGGGAATGGAAAGTGTCCTTGGATATATTGAGAAAGGACTCAAGGAAGGTGCAGAATTGCTGCTAGACGGGCGTGGAGTTGAGGTTCCAGGATATCCAGGGGGATATTTCGTTGGACCAACAATATTCGATAAAGTTACACCAGATATGGCGATTGCTCAAGAGGAGATTTTCGGACCAGTCATTCCGATAGTTCGTGTAAAGGATCTTGATGAAGCTATAGACATTGTTGATGCTAATCCATATGGAAACGCATCATCTGTTTTCACTTCAAGTGGAAAGACTGCCCGAGATTATCAGTATAGAGTGAAGGCCGGAAACATCGGCATCAATATTGGAGTTGTAGCACCCATGGCAACATTTCCATTTTCAGGAATGAAAGACTCATTCTTAGGAGACCTTCACGGACAAGGTCAGGATGCTGTTGACTTTTTCACTGAGAACAAAGTTGTCGTCACTCGATGGTTCTAGCTGGTCTGAAGGTGATATAATTGGAGCTTGGAACCTTTGGTGCAATCCTGAAGTTTGCAATGGATATCGAACAAGAAGTTATCACTTTCTACGGGTCAGCAAACGGTGAAGTGAAGGATCAGAAGTTATTGGATCAATTCCAAGATCTTCAAAAACGTGGGCAGAAACGAATCAAGACTTTGGAACGGATTCGAAGAGAGAACGTGACCGAGATGATTCTTGAACCCATTACCGGGTTAGATTCTGAGAACTATAAACTATCAACAGAGAGGTCATCTAGTGCAGAAGAAAAGGACCTTCAAGAGTTAGCAGTTAGTATAGAGAAGACACTCCAAGAGTTCTACACTCATGCTGCTGCTAAGCTTGATTTCTTGATCGAAGTTGCTTATTCCTTCGAGTTACTTGCTGAAGCAAATGAAAATGCAATAGAACGTCTATCATAGAGTTGGAATTCTGCGTTAGTCACTATTGTTATTGGAGTATTAAACAACGACCAATAGTTCACATAGTAGAAGGCCTCATGATGTCTATCTGGTTTGTGCATGTAAAGTCTACAAAGGTTGATTATCTGTTGCAGGCTCTGTCTTGTCTTCTGTGTTCTCCTCCCACCATGCCCTTTGTTCATTGGCACCCTTCCAAGGAACTGTCACCTCAGACACAGGAAATCTCCACAATAATAGAAGACCCACAATCATCATTATTGGTAATGGAAAATTATAACCAAATGCACCATAAATCCCCACGGTAATAATCCATAGAGCATACATAGCAAAAAAAGGTGCCTCACTAATGACGGCACCCGCAGCTGTCCGTCCTCTTGTCGTCTTTCCTCGATAATATCGAGTTATCTGGTACACAAAAGCAACTCGAAACATCAAGAATGGAATCATACCCATCAAATAAAATGGATTAATAAATTCAAACCTAACGTTATATCCATCCATGTAAATTACCCATAGTATTGATGTAATAGAGAGAGATGAGTCATACCCAAAATCGTACCCCGCCACAGCAGCTGGTGCAAGAAATGCAATTAGTGCCATCAGGATTGCGATGATCGATGCTCTTTTTGAATCAGTTTCACCAATGTGTGCCAATTCAGCCTCTTTCACGACGTCTCCCATCTAATCCTCTCAACTTTATTGCTAAGCAGGAGATTATGAACTCTGTGTTCTACGTTATTTGCTATTGTGGAACTAATCTAATCGCATTGAAGTCCGTCCTGATCTCATTGAGCTGAGATGTTAGTTTCAGGTAGTTTTCATCGTCATGCAGAGTTCTGGTTTTATGCTGATAATCATCATCACTAACATAATTGACCATGTAGTAGCTCTCGTGGGGATTCTCTATACTTTTCCACCGGCCGATTACGTCAATGCCATGTTGTTCATACAGCTTACGGAATCCGTTCCGAAGTTCATCCATTTTCTCTACAGAGTCTTGTTTTACCTTAGTATGATATAACATTACGATTGTCATAATGGGTCACCGTGAACTATCTTTATCTAGCCTGTTTAATATTTTAGGGAAGAATAGAAATCTTGATTCGATCCCCACTCACACCACCAAAACTAACTCATATCTCTTGATTAATCACTCTTCAGCATTTTATCTTTGGGGGGTATACATTGAAATGCGTCAACAGTTCTGCAATGCAATGTTTGAGCTAGTGATTCCAAATGAAACCAGTTGAACTAATAATTGCAGGTGCTGGAGATCGGGGAAGCGTCTATGCGTCTTATGCAAAGGCACATCCGAAAAAAGCCAAGATTATCGGAGTAGCAGAACCCCGCGATTTCTATAGGGAGAGGATGGTAAAGGAACACAACATCCCAGAAGATAATGTTTTCACTGACTGGAAGACCCTTGCAAAAAAAGACAAATTCGCAGATGCTGTCATAATTGCTACACGAGACCATATGCACAAGGACCCTACATTGGCATTTGCAAAGAAGAAATATCATATCCTTCTGGAGAAACCGATGGCTCCCGATGAGAAAAGTTGTAAAGAAATCGCGAAAGCGGCTCTGTCTTCGAAAATCATCTTTGCAGTGGGTCATGTCTTGCGATATACAAGGTACACTCAGAAACTGAAGTCCATCATTGAGTCAGGATTCATTGGAGATGTTGTAAGTGTTCAACGCCTGGAGCCCGTTGGATACTGGCATCAAGCACATTCATTCGTCAGAGGAAACTGGAGAAAAGAAAAAGAATCAGCGTTCATGCTACTTACTAAATCATGTCATGACTTGGATTGGATTCGGTACATTATCGGCAAGAAATGTACGACAGTTTCGTCATTTGGGTCTCTTACGCATTTCCAAAGTGAGAACAAACCTGAAAATGCAGGTAGCAATTGTATGGAGTGTGAATATGAAGACCAGTGTCCATATTCCGCAAAGAGAATCTATCTCAAGCTCTTAGAACGTGGAAAAACAGGTTGGCCAGTCAATGTGATTACGACCGAGCTTACAAAGGGCGGCATCATTCGAGCCATTAGAAATGGCCCCTATGGGCGTTGCGTCTATGATTGCGACAATGATGTTGTAGACCATCAGGTAGTCAATATGGAATTTGAGGGTGGAGAAACTGCTTCATTCACAATGACAGCCTTCACCAAGGCTAGGCAGAGAGAAACTCGAATTTTTGGAACATGTGGAGAAGTATATGGAAATGGAACGAAAATCCAGGTGTATAACTTCTTGACAGGTGCTAGGGAAATCATTGACACGTCTGAAGAAGATCCCGCATCACTCGCAGACCATGGCGGTGGGGATTATGCCCTAATTGATGCCTTTGTATCTGCAGTTGGCGAGAATGATCCCAGTAAAATTCTCTCGGGACCTGAAGAAACCTTGGAAACTCATTTGATGACTTTTGCCGCTGAGCGGAGTAGGAAAGAAGGCAAGACAATCAATCTGTAATCTAGTGACCCTCAAGATAATCATTTCACAGCCCGATGGATAGCAACAGAGCCAAACGTCATTGTAACATAGTTCACTTTTGAAAAACCAGAATCATATAGGATATTGGAAAGCGTTTCAGCATTGAAGAATCGAGGAACAGTATGAGCAAGATATGCATAGCCCGTCTTGGAACCTGAGATGAGCCTACCTAGTAGTTTAATGATCTGTTTGGTGTAAAAACGGAATGCAATTCTAAGGGGTGTCAACGATGGTTGGCTGGTTTCAAGATTAATGAAACGACCTCCAGGTCTCAAAACACGGCGAAACTCTTGAAGAAATGTGATTAATCGGTCTTTAGTTGGAGTGATGTTTCTTGTCGCAAAGGAAATTATCACTAAATCAAAGGTGTCATCAGGGAACGGTAGCTGCATAGAATCCGCGAGAGATATTGTGACATCCTCGAGCGCCTCCTTTTCTCTAGCCTTCGAGAGCATGGGAAATGAAAAATCGGATACTACAATCTTGGTTTCAGGACTAGCGTGTTTCATTAGTTTTGTTGCCATGTCCCCTGTCCCACTACACACCTCTAACCAAAGTGCACCATCCCCAACTGCTGCAACCTGAGCTGCTCTTTTCCTCCAAGGGATATCAAGGCCAAAAGTGAGAACATGGTTGATTAGTTCATAGTGATGCGCAACCTCTGAGAATACCTTGAGAATTCCTTTGCTCATCTGGTAAGCATCCTTAATGGAATAATGAAGTGTTTCATTGATAATGTTGGCCATTGGTACTCCAAATATGCAGAAACAATGTAAGTAATATCAGACTGATTGTTATCAATAATTCTCAGGAATGAGTCCAATGAGAGAGAGAAATGAAGAGATAGGTAGACGATGGTATGAGGAAATGTGGAGCAAACCAGACCTCAGTGTGGCTGATGAGATTATTGACGAAAATTACGACCCCGAGTGGGTATCAATAGATAAAGTTGGACCGGATCAGGTCAAACATGAGATTAAGTACTTCAGATCAGTCTTCCCAGACCTCAAGTATGAGATAATCGAAATCAGTGGCGATGATGAGAAGGTCTGGATTAGGTATAAAGCAACAGGAACTCACAAAGGAAATGCTTGGGGATTTGGACCTACTGGGAAAACCGTTGAATTTGAGGGAGCAACTATTCTCTACATAAACCCCAAGGGGATGATAGTAGACAGGTGGGGTGCATTTTGTTTCTATGATATTCTCACAGACCTAGGACTCACACCACCCTTCTGGGAACTGAGCGAGAAATTCAAGGACACACAAATCTAATTGTTCGATAATTTGCTCATTGAGAGTCGACAAATTCAGCAACTCTATTAAGGCTTAGACTCGCCAAGCATTCTGAGAGAGGCTTGACATTGTCAGAGTACTTGGATATCCTAAAAGAAGAGGTCAAGTCGGTCGAAGCAGCCCTCAGGGAGTTCCTTGATAGCAAAATCGATAATGCAGCTAAACTGAGTTCTTGGCACAAACAGTACTATGAGAATATCAAGGAGTATATGACCCGAGGTGGAAAGAGACTTCGTCCGATTCTTGTTGTGGTAGGTTTCAAAGCAATCAAAGAAAATGTGGATATTGACCATCTGTATCGAGCAGCCTGTTCAGTTGAAATACTACACAACGGGTCCCTCTTGCACGATGACCTTATTGATCACGATGAAACTAGACGTGGCGGGAAGACGTTTCATGCCACCTATCGAGATATCTCTTCTGAGCGAGGAGATGGTAAAGAGATTGCCTTTGATTATGGAATGACAATGGCAATTCTAGGTGGTGACTCTCTCATCAATCTTGGAGCAGAAGCAATTACTGCTGCAAAATTGGATGCAGACGTCGGAGTGTTGTGCCAGCATTATTACCAATTTGCCTATTCCAACCTTGTAGACGGTGTCTTACTAGAGATGAATATGATCACTGACGAAGATTCGACCTCTGAGATGTATCTCCAGATGGTTCGAATGAAGACCGCGGTTCTATTTGATAGGTCTTTGATGATGGGTGCAGCTATGGCCCGTGCTAGCGAGTCACAACTACACGCGTTTATGGAATTCGGGATCAAAGTTGGACAAGCATTCCAGATCCAAGATGACATCCTAGGATCTTTCGGGGATGAGGAGAAGACTGGAAAATCTACATCTGGTGACATTCGAGAGGGAAAGAAGACCATGCTCGTCTTCGAAACTTATGATAAGGCAACTCCAGTACAAAGGAAGGAGTTTGATGAGCTACTTGGTAAGGATGGAATGAGTGACCATGATGTGGATAGGGTAAGAGCCATCTTTCGTGAATCTGGCGCATTGAAAGCATGTCAGGAACAGATGAATCATCTGCTAACAACAGGACAAGCTGCGCTGGACAATGCAGAACCATCTCTGAATCCGAAATACAAAAACTTCCTCATTGAGATGTCAAACTTTCTTGTGCAACGTGATTACTAGAATGCAACCGACTGAATGCGTGATAGACAATACTTATCGAAAATTGATGATTAAGATGAAAATTGAGGTGTTTGAGTGACTAGTTTTAGTGTAATTGGAATATATGTTGATGATATTGATAAAGCAAAGGAATTCTATTGTGACTGGCTGGGTTTCGAAGTAGAAAATACATACGACGACGGATGTATAATTCAGTTGAAGAGTAAAGGTCCTACAGTTATTCTTGAGAAAGTGGATAAACCAGCCAACCCAGTATATCCCGGCGGACCACAAGTCGTATTGTGTGTTGCAACGGACAACATCGAGAAGAGATCTGAAGAACTCAAGGCCAAAGGAGTCAACTTCATATCCGATGGTCCTCAACCCTTTCCAGCAGGACGTTTCATGGCTATGAAGGACCCTGCAGGTAACACCCTTGAACTTCTTGAATTCAAGAGAGACTGAAGTCATCTGACATAGGGTCCCATCATCAGTATCCACGAACCATCTTTAGAAGGCCCTGTAGGATATAGAAGTGCAGCAACTCCAAATAGAATCAATACTATACCAGTGAGGATAATCGGACTTAGCAAGTTCTCGTAATTGGTAAATTGAATGCTTTGACCTGTATATGCGGCTAGAGAAATGTACATTGCTATTATGAGGACAAAAGTCACGATTGCTAATCCAACCCACATGACAATCCGTCCAATGAACCGCCGTAGAGGTTTCTGCTCTGTCTCCTTTTGTTGTTCTTCTCCCCTCTCGTTCATTGTATATCCAATTACTCAAGAAATGAAATAAACATTTGGAGAAAATCAGGTGCTTATTCCTCGAGCTTTTTTCCGATAGAGTATGCATCTGCTACTACATCACCCAGTGTCCAGTATTGACGAGCTGGGTTTGTGAAGAGTAGAGGCGCAACCCTCCACCAGCGGTGAAATGGGTTGGATTATCGCAGGACTCGTTGGAGTTATAGTGGTTCTCATAATTTTCATAGTTGTACAGAATCGAAAAACCTAGTATTTGTAAGAAGGGCGCAAAATTATGGTTTTGCGCCTTGTCTTATTTTTGCTTGAAACATGACTGAGCTTCTCGCCTGAAGGTTTCCAGTTTTTTCGAAGTCTTCGTCAACTTGAACTAGGATCTTCTTGATCTTACTATGTAGATAACGGAAACTAATCCTAGCACACTTACAGTTCCAACAATGAGATAAGTTGAGAATTGAATTCCTTCTTGACCGTCTTCTGTTGAGGATGCATCAACCAGCCATCGAGATACTTTCAGGAGAAGACCCCACTCTGAATCAGGATCGTTCAGGTAATCATATAGAGTGGTTCCATCTCTACTGTCACCCTCCTCGTACTCAGGATGAGGACTAGAGAGAAATACTGTTCCCTCTCCATAGGTCAGGGCAATCATACCTGGTCTATCATTAGATGGATAGGTGGAAATTGGAATAACATTGGACATGTCATCGCTGTAGAAATACGATGAGTCCCAGTACATAGTTTGGTAAGATTCAGGTTCAGTTGTAAGATCAGGACCAGTTGAGTTACGATTAACGTACATCTCTGTGAGATATATTCCAGAACCATTGATTGCATTGCTATACGTTCCATTGAACAAACCTAGACCTGCATTTGTACCGAACATTGAACCCCCACAAATACCAAAGTATGAACCACCATTTCTCACGAAATCTCGGACAATGTCTAATCCTTCATCTCCTAGCGATTGAAAATAGATTGGAGCTGAACCACCGGGAAAAGCGATGAGATCATATGAGTCCAACGTACCATTCTGAATTTGAAAGGCATATACGATGTTAACAGTGGCGTTCATCCAGAGAAACATATTCTCAAGCGCTTGTGTTGAGGAGCTCAGTACTCCTACGTCCCCGTATACAGCCACATTAATGTCACTCAAGTCAGATGGACTAGATGAAAGCTCCTGAGATACTCCGCTTCCATCAGGTATTGTTGTTAGAACAATGAATAACAATATGACAATTGTAAATGTTGCTTTGCGATTTCTGGGAGAAACAATCTGCGTAAACATCTGAATCCTAACAGAATCTGCATCAGTTTCTTTTAATGTGGTAGTTCTAAGCAATAATTCAAAAAATAGTAATTAGATGGATTGGAAAAATAGACAACAAAGGATGGAGGTTCAGCCTTCTATTGATTCAGGAAATGTTTTATGATTCATATGAATCTCGAATATTATAGGAGACTTTCATGAGACACTTTTTGATTGACACTGATACTGCTTCTGATGATGTTGTGGCTTTGTTAATGGCCTTAAGGGAACCATCCGTTAGAGTGGAAGCGATTACCGTAGTGGCTGGTAATTGCCCCTTAGAAATCGGTGTGAAGAATGCTTTGATCTCGGTTGAAAGGGCAGGAACTTACGTCCCCCCTGTTTATGCTGGGATGCCACAACCCTTACTCCGTGATCTAGTGACAGGTGAACATGTACATGGCCAGGATGGCTTGGGGAATCAGAATCTGCCATCCCCTGCCTTAGAGAAACAATCTGATCATGCGGTTGATATGATCATTGAAATGTCTCGTCGTTTTCCAGGGGAGCTAGAGATTATTACTCTGGGCCCACTAACCAATCTGGCAATGGCCATTTTGAAAGAACCCACACTCCCCGACATGATAAAAAGGGTCTATATTATGGGCGGCGGCGGACTGGGACCGGGAAACATTACCCCTGTTGCGGAATTCAACTTCTATGTAGATGCAGAAGCTGCTCACATAGTCATTCAATCGAAGTTGGTAAAAACAGTGATTGGGTATGATGTTTGCTTGGAAGAAACTTTCATCAATCCCTTAGACATTACCCATTTGAATTCGTTGGGGTCTTTGGGCGAGTTTGTTATTCGATCAGTGAAAACAGTGATTGAGTACCATAAAAGTTTGGGAAAGGATGGGTTTGGTCTACCCGACCCGACCGCAGTTGCCGTTGCTTTTTACCCAGACATCGTTACCAAGCAGTTTGATGTCTATGGGTACATGGAATATAAGAGTGAGAAAGCCTATGGACAATTCATCATCGACCAACTTCATGCAACCGGCAATCCGCCCAATGTAACTGCAATCACAGAAATCGACGCCAGGAAATTTAAAGAAAAATTGTTCAAGGCATTATCGTAGGGATGGGTCAGATTCAAAATGAAGATCATTAATTTTGGTTCTCTCAACATAGACCATGTATATCAAGTTGAGCACTTTGTTCATCCAGGTGAGACCATCCCCAGTTCGGGCTATCAGATGTACAGCGGTGGTAAGGGGCTTAATCAATCTATAGCGCTGGCTCGAGCAGGTGCGAACGTACATCATGCAGGAAAAATCGGGTGTGGGGGTGAACATCTGCTAACCAAACTGAGTGAGTCTGGAGTGGATACCACGCTTATCACGATAGGAGAGGCACCCACAGGACACGCCATAATCCAGGTTTCACCAGATGGCGAGAACTCAATTATTGTGGAAGGGGGAGCAAATCGAACTATCACTCCATCGGATGTAGACCGAGTATTGAGTACCATTTCCGATAATGATTGGCTTTTGCTTCAGAACGAGATCAATGCCATTAGCTTAATTCTCGAGGCGACCCGAAACCGCTCCTTTTCTGTTGTCTTCAACCCGGCTCCAATGACCCCAGATATTCAACATCTTCCACTAGAACTGGTTGATATACTTATCATCAATGAGGTAGAAGGTGCAAGTCTGACGAATGAACATCAACCAGACGCCATTCTCGATTCGTTGCTCAAAAAATATCCTGCCATGCAAGTAGTTCTTACTTTGGGTAAATTGGGCGCAATATATGTAGACAAGAATCAGCGTATACATCAGGAAGGATTCAAAGTCGAAGCTGTTGACACCACAGCTGCAGGTGATACACTCATTGGCTTTTTTATCGCATTGTTGAGTTCGGGCTCGCAAGTTGATGAAGCACTGCGAATTGCCTGTCGGGCTTCATCTATTTGTACAACTCGACCAGGAGCGGCTAACTCCATACCCCTTATTGACGAAGTTTACGAGTAATCAACTCAATCTAAATTGGAGCAATATGGTCAGCTTGGAAACACCTTTCTTCTTGTGTGTCGTAACTTCCTACTATGAGTGATAGTTCCACAGCTTCAGTTGGTCAGCACTTTCTAGATTATGTAATGAAACGCTTTCAATATCTGAAGCAACAAGGAGAGCGAGCTTTCAACCAAGTGAAAAATGAGGAGGATTTGTTTCTTCTTCTGGATAAGGAATCTAACAGCATCGCGATAATGATTCGTCATCTTGCGGGAAATATGAAATCTAGATGGACAGATTTTCTGACAACTGATGGGGAGAAGCCATCTCGAGATAGACGCAGTGAATTTGATCAAACTTTCACAGGATCCAAAGACGAACTGCTGAAGAACTGGGAGAGTGGTTGGGCATGTGTTTTTGATGCACTTTCTGAGCTAACACCTGATGACCTTATGAAAAGCGTGTTCATCAGGAAGAAACAGTATTCGGTTTTAGAAGCAATAGGGGATCATCTGACACATTACTCGGTTCATATCGGTCAAATAATCTTCCTTACAAAGCATATTGTGTCTGATTCTTGGGACTATCTAACTAAGCCTCGATATAAACGAAATACAATGGATGAACGATAGTTTCTCAGAGAGAGAATCACTTGGATTTTGAAAAAAAATAACAAAGGATGGAGCTTCACCAATAACACCTTGACAACACTGGTTCTGTGCGTATTATCGCAACTGTTTCCTGCTCTTGACACTATCAAAATATTAAGTTCATACGATAAATACTATAGAACACGTGAAAATAGTATTGAAGAGCAGTTGACTCCAAATGGTTGAATTCATTCCTATTGACATGAATATTCACAAATCCATCATTACCACGTTAAATGAGGAATACTTCGATTGGGTTGCTAAACAGTTCTCGGAGCAGTTTGATTTAGATATATTCTCGATACTGAAACAAAATGTACAGGAATATGCTGAGAATAGTGTCGCAGAGCTTGAATCCTATATTCCACCGAATGGAATTTGCTACTTGATGCAAATGAGTGGGAAAATTGCAGGAATGGGGGCTATCAGAAAACTGCATGAGAAAATCGGTGAGATCAAACGGATGTATATTCGACCTGATTTCCGGGGGAATGGGCTCGGAAGGGAACTCTTACAACAATTATTGAGGGATAATATGGAGCTTGGCTTCTCCACGATTCGCCTTGATACTGTACGCTTTATGACAGTGGCACAGAATCTCTATCGTTCTTCAGGATTCATTGAGAGAGAGGAATATCCTGAGAGTGAGATACCATCTCACCTACGACATATGTGGTTGTTTTTCGAGAAGAGTGTTTGACGAAACTAATAATGATACAATTGATGAACGATACTTTCTCTGAGTTACTTTCTCGTATAGGAATCATCTTGCCATCTATAAAACACTCACACGGAAAATCACTTGATTTTAAAAAATAAACACCAAAGGATGGACGTAGCGGTTCAATAATACTCCAGATAGATATAGGTTAGTAGTATCTTGTGAAAGGATTCCTAGAACAATAACCGGGCTACAGCTGAATTGCGATCAGAAAGAGTATAATCATTTTCTAAACCGTTAGATGCACGTCCTTCAAGTCCAATCATATATGAATCGGGAATAAAAAAAGTCAAAGGAAAGAAGATTCGCAAGGTCGCGTTTTCAACTTCCGTATCAAAACCGTGCGGATTTCTAACGCCGTTCTGAAATGTGCAAGCATAGATATGGGCTGTAACGTCGTTGAGCCCCTTGGCTACAACATTTATCCGATATAAAAAGAGGTGATACGACCGTTCAGAGTCTTCGGTCTGAATTACACCTGCTACAGTTAACTCAAGTACAATGTACTGAGCCTCCGCAAATGACCTGATTTGAACTATGTCAAAATTAGGATCAGTGACATCACCAGAAATGTCAGTATGTATGATATTGGTTCTGTGGACTGGTAAATGGCTGATAGTTGGAATGCCTATCAAGAGTATGATAAATGCCACCACTGTAAGTAAGACTTTTTTCTTACTAGTGAGATACACAGTTCTTCGTTGAACCACTGAGAAATACCCCTCCCTAAAATAAAGGAGTGGGACCTTAATGAGTTTGTGTAGCAATGCATGAGAGTTGTTCCAAGTTGCTCCCTGATATAGGAACTATCTTGCCATCTATCGAACACTCACATGGAAAATCACTTGCTAATATAAAAACAAACAACAAAGGATGGAGGTTCACCAACAACACCCAGACAACTCCATAACCAATTTCCACAATGTGAGTGAACTAACTGTAAGAAACTCCTATGTTCCACCCGTCCCCAACCATTGTCACCACCTCTCGAAAGTCAAAGGATTTCAAAATTAGCTAGGGCTTTGTCGACTATCATCGGGATGGAATCCCTCCTAAAGAAGCAGGTTGGACAAAGCTTTGTTGGCTCAACTTCTTCTCATTCTACTTCACTAGCAAATTTTATCAGAGTCTGTAGATATGTTGATAGTGAAACTAGTAATTTGAGGGAATAGCTATGAATGATATTGGTGGGTCATCAGGAATAAGAAATGGTACGATTTTGATGATTCTTGCGGGAGCATTTAACATCTATTTCGGATATACATTCCTTCAATTTTCAACTATATTTCCAGGTCCTTTTCAACCGATAATTGGAATACTCATGATTGTGTTTGGAGTTCTCACTTTGTGTACGAGTTTAATAGTATGGCTGCAGAACCCATGGGCTACAAAATTAATCGCTGGAGTTGGGATTGCTTCTTGTGGTACTCTTATCATATTTGGCTACTATCTACTAACTATCATATTACTAGTGCCTATTTATTGGGTTGCGATAGACCAGTTCAGACGAGGTATCGTCTACTCCGATTGGCACGAAGATTAGACTAGAAATGAAATCTCACCTAGGGTGCCTCTTTCTTTTCTATTCAGCACCAACCCAATCTGGTGAGAATCGTAATCCACAAACAGGCATCCGTTCCATGCCTAAACTGCTGAGAGGAGTTGAGATATGCTTGTGGAGTTGAGATATCCTTTTGTAGTTTCACGTTATGAGAGAAAACAAGCTGAATCAAAATCATGAAACAGTAAATCTTTTCATTTTCAACAACAATGCAAAAAATAAACAACAAAGGATGGAGGTCACTAACAAACTCCTAGACAACTCTAGGTACTGTGCGAATCACGTTTTCGAAATGCACGCCTCGGACATTAGTAGCGGTGAGCTGAACACCTCGCCGAAGCTTGGTGCTTACACCCCCGCCCTATTTACCTTGTCTTCTACAAGAGTCCTCGTTCATAGACTTCGACGTTACTGTCACCAGTCCCGTCGTCTTATTCAGATCGTCTATCAAGTGGGTGATTATTTTTTGGTCATTCTTCTAGCTTAGATGCATTCAGCTATTATAATTTACGACTTAGCTACCCCACAATGCCTTCTCAGACAATGGGTACACCATAGGTCGCGACATTACGTTCCTCTCGTACCGGTAACATCTTGCCATCAATCACCCGACAGTACCAATAGATAGAAACCAACCTGTGTTGCTCTAGCAGGGCATTACGCCCAAGCAAAATCTGATGTGTGGTTATCCTTTCGGTTTTAGCACTTCAGACTCGCCCCGTAGCTACACATCGGTTGGCACACCCGAGCTTCGGTCTTTTACCATCATCAAGATGGCTAGACTTCTCTCGATAAACTACCCAGCGACTTTCCATTGTGGATCGTTACCAGATAGTATTGATGAAAGAGAGCCTGCAAGCTTGATAATGAAAAAGACTTAGGGAGAAATTAATTCACCCCGACGAAGCTCATGTGTGTCAATCGATTAATAGAACGGGCTAAACTCGCAACGGTCTAAACCCAGCTCACGTTCGGTTTTAATCGGTGAGCACCCGCACCCTTCGGGCCTTATGCAACCCGAGGATACCAAGAGCCGACATCGAGGAAGCAAGCCGCGTGGTCGATATGAACTCTTGCACGCGACAACTCTGTTACCCCTGGGGTAAGTTTTTTGTCATCTCAATCGCTTACAATTGGCAATATTGAGGTTCGCTAGGCCAGTGTTTCCACCCAGGACCCGTTGCTTTTCGGGGTCCTATCAACCGGACTTATGCCCTTGATCTCAACGAGACGTTTCCATCGCCTCTGAGTCCAGTATTGGTCAGGGCTGATCTCTTGTCAGCCCTGTGCCGCCCCAGCCCAACTGCCTATCTGCCAGTGTTCCTAAGCTCGCATGGCTTAGGTTAGCCATTCCCAAACACACAGTCAGTATTACACGGTTGCATTCCCATTCCCCGGAGAGAATGGTTCGACGCTCCTGACTATACTCTGTATGTGCCCAGAAATGGCAATGACAGACTGCGTAGTAAACCTCCGCAGGGACTTCTCTTCCCATTGGTACTACGTACACTGTTCGGTACGTTGTAGGTTCACCCGGTTCCTCCTGGGGACAGTGGGGACCTCATTGCTCCCTTCATGCACGTCGGCATTTAACCGACAAGGCATTTGGCTACCTTAAGAGACTCATAGTTAGTCCCGGCGTTAACCTGTGCTTCGACCCGTTCCCGGGCTTTAACAGACAGGCACAGACCAGGATTCACTGACTGTACTAACGCTTTCGCGCTCGCAGTCAGCTATGTTTGTATTAAACAGTTGGGACCCCCTAGTCACTAAGACCTAGAAAAGCGTGAACTAATCCAGGCACAGCATATCCCGAAGTTACGCTGCTAATTGGCCGATTTCCCTCAGGAGGATTGACCCGGATACACCTTGGCCTTCTCAGCCAGGGAACCTGTGTCAGATCTGGGTACGGTCCCGGAAGATCCTTCCGAACTCGTTTTTCAAGGTCACCAGGAATAGGCCAAACGGATGTCCGACCACCCGCTATTGCACCTTTTGCCTGCTTCTCACTATTACAGTACTCAGCACGCTTATAGTGTTAAACACGGCGAGAGCCGTGCAAGGCTTGTCCAGATGAGTTACAAGTTCGGCTTTACGTTGCCGTGAATCGTACTTCCGGGGTTCAGGAATGTTAACCTGATTCCCTTTC